>ASRK01000088.1_pt1 | contig 18060 bp, 14 predicted proteins | sample 693218 | NCBI WGS metagenome assembly ASRK01 (sample SAMN02169240, study PRJNA158439) | bioreactor metagenome | isolation source: day 48 sample from continuous culture bioreactor inoculated with sediment... | place: Germany: Bremen
TGCATCAGCATCACATTTCCCACCCAATCAGACTCTCCGTGGTATAAAACAGCTACATCACAACGATGTATTCCATTTGAGAACACATGACACACACGATTCATATATTGGCTCAAGAAACGAAGCGGACGGTACATTGGGTTGTGACCACGCGCATAAAAATGTGGCGGACAGTCTGTGTCAGGAAACTTTGGTGAGAAGGCATGAAACACAAAATTATTAACGCCTCGCACAAGAAAGTGATCCGCTAGGTATTTCATCAAACGAGTGCCCTCTTCCCAGCCATACGCCCCAAAAATCTCGCACATGGTACGTCCTTGCTTTTTACTATCAATATGCGCATGAGAAGTCCCTAGTTTTCCCAAGACGTAATGATAAAATTCACCGTCACCCAGTGCTACTCCGCCCTCTCGAATACTGTTCTCTCCACCAAAAATAACCTGATTACCGATATCATCAATACCTGCCATGTGTTGGCCTTGCAATGCACGAAAATAATGCCCCATACCACATCCCATACGACTATGAGAATTATTATCTTCCAGGACGTGCCCGATATATTCTACACCATGTGAAGCACACCACTTGCCTAGGGCCTCTGAAAAATTTCGTGAAATCAACCTTGTCATGGTATCCATATAGGCAAATCGAAAATCGGCACATGCCTTCTCGTCATCTAGAGGAAACCAAAGTGCAGGTAATTGCTTTTTCCAATCAGGTCCCAACTTATCCTGAAGTGTGTGACAAAGTTCATCGGAATAAGGAAGCGCCTTAACACCTTGTCCTAATTTATCATTAAAATTGTAACCTAAAGAATTACCGATTTCGGCTTCATCAGAAAAAAATCCTACCAAGCTCTTTCCAAATTCGTCTCCGATATTCTTCCAATGTTCCTCATATACAGCTTCAATTTGCAAATGTGCAGATTCTCTGTCCAGCATGTTAATATTTACTAAACGCCCGCCTCCCTGACGTGTGACAATAATAAAATATATTTTCCACATACCGCCGGGTACATCCCAATACAAAACACCATCTTGCAAATTTTCTGTCAAATCTATTGAATGATTCATTTTACCGCTCTTTTCCACTTTACAAGCAATGACAGCATAAACCGAATCATCCTTAGGCAATTCCACCTCCAAAAGACCGTCATTAAAGAAATCGTTCATAGGATTAGGTGTCGGTGGTAGATTCAAAAGTTTTTTTGTATCAAACATAATATCTGGCAAAGGACCAGCTACTTCTGTTGCCTTTATTTGAAAATATTGCTTACTTTTTTCCGGATATTTCTTGGCAATAATACCATTCGCATATCCAGTCGGAAAATGTGCATCATCAAGAATCCATACTTTCATGTCATGCTTTTGGGCTTCGTCAAATATAATTCTCAAATCATCCCACCACTGTTGCTTACAATAATCCGGATGTGGTCTTCCTTCTACACAAAAGGCATGTATATCACACGCATAAACTTTTTGTATTTCTTCTCGGATTATTGATTCTTCATCTCCGCGCATCCAAACAAATGGCATCAGATAATTACTATTTATGTTTTTTATGGCTTCATTAATAGACTTTTCCACTTATTCTACTCCATTAACTTCAGCCCATTCATCAAGCGCTGCCTGTTTAGCTTCCATGTAAGTTTCTAATCCTGATGACTCTAATTTGTCAACCATTTCAGGAATAGCTACTGCCGGATCTACATAGCCCATAATGATTTGTAATGCATATTCATTATAAACATTCATAAGTGCAGTATATTCTGTCGCAACAGAACTGTTATCAAATGCAAATCCAAGTACCTTGGATTTAACGGAATTATTATTAAAGGCTTCCATTCTTTCCCATATATTAGCATCATTGCCTTCCCAAACATGAGCAATAAATTGATTTGGCATCAACCAGTTGACGTTATTGTAATACTCAGAATTCGAAGCATCGATACCATCAGCAAAAGTAATAAAACCATCTTCTGTCTTTTGATATTCTACTCCCTCTTCTCCCCAACATAATAAGTTAGATAAGTATGGATCTGTATAGAATAAATCAAGTAGTTGCATTGATGCTACAGGATATTCTGTTCCTGAATTGATACTCCATGGCATAGCTGATACAGATGAAGATCTCAAGAAGTCTTCACCTGTTTGGAAAATTACCACAGGTCGTCCACAAAGACCTGTCTCTTGAGCTTTGATTCCCGGCTTCGTTGCTGTAGCATAGGCCATTGCTGTCCCTGCTTTTACTTGGGATGTAGGTGCTGTATCATCTGTTAAAGCGTCTCTTGAAATAAATCCAGCCTGGTTCCATCGATACATTCTGTCTGCAAATTCTCTAAATAAATCACTTGACCATAAGTCTTCAACGACTAAACTATTTTTAGGATCTAATAAGACGCCATAATCATCTCCACCAATGGGGTCATATGCATTATGCTGTTGTAGATTTGTAAAAGCCGGTGCAAAAACATGCATATCCGGATATGCTTCATTTAATTGTGTAAAAATATCCTCTATGGTTTCCAAATCCGTGTAAATAACTTCATTACCTTCTTCATACATAGAATCGTAATCAAATCCAATTCCGTCTAAATATTCTGCACCTATCGCAAAACCGCCTTGACCAATAGCCATATCTCTTTGTTGTGGCAAGCCATACAAAACACCGCCTACCCGGCAAGCTTCTACATAAGCTTCATCCATTGTCTCAAGAATACCAGAGCCATATGTCTGGATCAAATCATCTTCTTCTAAATCCAATGTATAGCCTTTATTAATAGATGATGTATAACCTAACACAATCGGCGAGAAAATATCTATGTGTTCCCCTGATGATAACATGAGTGTCATACTTTGAGAATATGATGCAACATCAAGAATCTCTAGTTTTACCTTCACTCCCAGCTTTTCCATTGTATACTCACTCATCAGGCCTTCAATTCGTTCAAGTCCTGCCGGCTTCCCCGCCCAGTTCATAAATGCCATAACAATAGTAGGTGCCTCTCCACTTGCTTTTCTCTCTGCAATTGCTGCTTCTGCTGCAGATAAATTTCCATTCTCACTAGAATCACTGCTATTACTTGAGTTATTCGTTGAATCTGTTGAATCGGAACCTTCATTTGAACTACTACATCCTGCAAGTCCTAAGACTAAAACTAAAATCATCAATATTACCAATTTTTTTTTCATATAGCTATCCTCCATAATATAATTATTGTAAGGGATACCTTCTCGTATCCTGTAGCAGTTTTTATTATATCGGTTACAAATTATCTAACAAGGTACTATTCTTAGCATTCATTTCATTTTTCTTAGATTGTATACATTTTTCCTATTTTTGTATTATAATATTCTTAGATGGATATGTAAAATAACAATATTTATGAAGGGTAATATTTATATGAATGAAAAACCAAACAAAAACAAACATAAAACATACTCATTTCGTAAGCGTATTTTCATACTCTTCACCATTGTAATCATTACTTTTTTTATTATCTTTATATGGATTGCTGCTTACTTCACTCATACCCTTCGTGAAAAAACCTACGAAAGTGTCCGCGATACCTTAGAAGTATATAATCAACAACTTACGCATAATCTTGATAAGCTTCATGTCTTTATGTTTGATATGAGCGAATACAGTCTCGATATCGCCCAAGTTTTTTCTGCCAAAGAGCTCGACAACATATACAACCGAATTATGCGAAGTAAGCAACTTTTAGACTATAGCATTCCATCATTTACCGAAATTGAAGGAATGTTTCTCTACGCTCCGCTTAACGATACTTTTATACAATCTTTTGAGCACCCTGACGGTTCTATCGTAAGTATCTTTCTTAAAAATCGCTTCCGTACCTTAGATGATTATTCTTCAATCCACACAGAAGGTTGGACAGCAGAATTAATCAATAATGAATATTATTTAATTCGAACAATCGAGATTCAAAACTCTTTTATAGGTAGCTGGGCTAAAATCTCAAGATTAACAGCCATCTTTGAAAATGTTGCTGAACTCAACGGAAATGTTCTCTATGTTGATGAACATGGCAAAGCTTTAACGAATAATCAATACTCCCATTATACATTTCCGGTAAATCTACCTATAGATACTTATCATATTGTTGATATGGACTACGGTAAAGCCTTGTTAGTTATCAATGAACTCGATTATTGTGATTATTATTTAGTAGCAATTATACCCCTAAAAAGTATTGACAAAGAACTTGGGACTCTATTTCAATTATTCGCAATTCTTTTTGGTATTATCATTGCTTTTTCTGTAACACTTATATTTTCTGCAACTCGCTTTCTATCTAAACCAATTCACATGCTTGAATTTGCTGCAAATAGAATGCGAAAAGGCGATTTTAATCAAAAAATTCCCGAAAACATATCTAACTGTCAAGAGATTATCGATATTGATATGGCTTATAACCGAATGATTGATGAAATTCATCACCTACAAATAGATATTTATGAAGAAAAACTTGCCAAATCCGAGATTGAACTGCAATATTTAAAATCTCAAATAGCACCGCATTTCCTTATTAACTGTCTTTATTCAATTATGTCCCTGGCAGACAGTAAAGACAGCAACCGTAATGTTTTACATAAGATGATAAAAACCTTATCTGAACATCTACGATATACACTAAACGATCAGACCACTGTTCCACTATCAAAAGAAATATACTATGTAAAAAACTATATTGAATTAACCAAATTACGGTTTCCAAATTGTCTAACTTATTCCCTAGATATTGCACCTGCAACAGAGAACTGTTCCGTTTTCCCTCTTATACTGCTTATGTTCACTGAAAACTCTATTAAATTTAATATGGTTATGGGAGAAGCTCTTGATATTAAGATAAGTGCAAAATTGATTGAAAATGATTATGGTGAATTTCTTCACCTCATTCATATCGATAGCGGAGATGGTTTCTCAGACGAACAAATAAAAAACTATAATGACTTTATTGAAAATTTCAATCAACAAATTTTACATTCCGATGATTCTAGTCATATTGGTATACCCAATGTGGCAAAGCGACTTAAAATCGTCTATGGTCCGCGTGGAGATATAAAGTTTTCGAACGAACCAAATTATGGTGCTCGAATTGATCTAATAATACCTAATATTTCAATAGAAAAGGATGGAATTTAATGAATATCTTAATTGTTGATGATGAATATTATATCGTTCAAGGAATATTAAAAAATATCGATTGGCTAAGTCTCGGAATTAACGAGACTTATTGCGCTTATAGTATGAAACAAGCTTTGCAAATATTGCAAGAAAAAGAAATCCATATTCTTCTTACTGATGTTGAAATGCCTAAAGGTAGTGGATTAGACTTGATTGAAAAAGTCACTCAAAAAAACAACAAAATTATCAAACTGCTTTTGACAGGGCATGAAAATTTTAACTATGCCAAAAAAGCAATAGAATTAGGATGTTATCAATATATCGTGAAGCCAGTTCAGCCTGAAAAGTTATCCGTAATTCTGGGCGATGCCATCCAAAAGTTTAAAGAAATTGAATTCACTGAACACGCTCAGATTTTAGCAAACTCTTGGAACGCTTCCCAAAAACTAAAACACAACAGATTCTGGTCTGAATTGATAAAGGGAAATATGAATTCTTCAGATACAATCAACAATGGTATTCTCCGATATGACTTAAACAAAAACTGGATCGATAAATCTTTTCGTTTTACCGTTATTCATAGATATCCTTCCCCCAAAAACATTAACGACTTTCCTTTCACTTGGGATTATCTGGAATCTCATCTTCAAAAAAATCCGGGTTTTATGCATTTTATTGATCAAAACGATTATTTGATTATTGATTTAGAAAATGAAGATTCTTCAGATGCATCACTTAAGCTTTTGTCAAAAAAGTATCCCCAGAGTTATTTTGTACTTTTTGTTTCAGAATCTATCCGGTTATATAACTTTAGCCAATTTTATCATATTGCTCAAGAACTTATTAGAAAGAGTTTTATAGTATCCAACCTTTTGATTCCTATAGCTTTATCTTCTAGCACAGATTTAACTCATGCAAAAATTAATACATTAAACTCTGATGTGTGGGCGCGGCTTATTATAGAGAATCGAAGCGATCTTATTGTCAAAGAAATAGAATCACACTATATAAAAAAATCAACTCTATACCCTCTTTCAGACCTTAGACTCATCTATCAACGGCTCCTTCACGCTATTATGAATGCATTAGAATCTATTGGTAGCGACACTATTAGCTCTGATATAAACCTTTTGGATGCAAATGAAGAAGCATCCGTGACCTCATCCCTGGATTGTTTGTTAGATTGGGCAAACAAATTATTCCAAACCATAAAAGAATCTTTACAGCAAGATAATGAACAGGAAATTTTTCTATCAAAGGTTAAAAAGCATATTCAAAACAACTTATCCTCAACGACTTTAAGTCGAAGCTCAATCGCAAATGAGATTCACATGAATCCAGATTATATTTCTTATTTGTTCCATAAATTATCTGGAATTCAACTAAGCACCTATATCAGCAACGAAAGAATTCATGAAGCAAAAAAATTATTATTAACCACTAAATTATCACTTCAAGAAGTTTCAACACGTACCGGGTACTCAAACACTTCATACTTTCACAAGCAGTTCAAAAAAGCTACCGGTTTGACACCAAAACAGTTTAGAGAACAGAGCTAATGTTATTTATTTGCTTTCTTTTAATGCTTTTTCGCAATTGCAATTTAAAGCTGATATTCCTGCTTAAATCACAAACACAAAAAGTCACTATTTTGACGAATCATATTAATAGCGAAAAAGTATTTTTATTTTGTAGTGATTTAATTATAACAAAGGATAAACTCAAATGAAGAAATAGATTCAACTTATTCAAAGCCACGTTATCTTTAAATGAATATTTTTATCAAATTAATTAATATCGGAAAGAACCTATTGATTACTTCCCTTATAATCACCTATATGAATCAAGACTTCCTGAATCCTCGGAACTATTCTACACAACAACCTTGCTTTTATCTTTTTTTTGCTTTATGGATGTACGTGCCAAACGGCTCCATTTCTATTGTCTGCTCCATAAAGATAAACTTTTGCTTATTTTGTGAATTATTAAAAAGAAATATATAGTTTACCTTATCCGTCTTTCTTACACTAAGTTCAACTGTCTCAGGCAAGTTTTCAAAATAATTGATACCCCCTTGTTCTAATGCATCCTTTAGAAGAGAACGATAAAGAGCTTTATTTCCAACAGTCCCTATGTAGTAGGCTCCACCTTTATGGTATTTATTATAGGTTATTGCTGCCTTCCCGGAATAGAAAAAATCCATATATGTTGCAAAGACCTCAGCATTTATTGGAAGAAGTATATCGCACCATTGCTTACCTTCGTAGACTATCCCGTTTTTATCTTGCACTCTTACTTTTTTCAATCCAATCGCATCGTATTCTTCTACAACACAGCCGGTAAGATCACTATAGACTGTAGGAAGTTGCTCCATAATACAATTATTATTTTGATCCTTTACACCGCTACGATTTGTTAGAATTACTATGCCTCCATTTTTTGCAAAATCATATACTTTTTGTACAAACTCCGGATTTACAATATATACCGTAGGTAATATGACTACTTTGTACTTCTCTAATTCAACCTCCTCACTGACAATATCTACACCAACTCCTAGAGATGTTAATCCATGATGAATCGCTTTCATTTGATGATAATAGTGAAAGCCTTCTGTTTGAGGTTGTATTCGTAATGAGCAATCTTGTTCATAAGTATAAATCATTGCACATTGATTTGTAATTTGACTTTCTTCCACTTCATTCAATTCATTTACCGTATCGCATAGGTCTTTAAATTCACTCCATCTTCTCCCCGCTACATTGGAATGATCAATTACTCCATGCCAAAACATCTCTGCTCCACTCACTGCCGTTCTCCATCGAAAATGGATAACCGTGTCTGCTCCTCGAGCAATAGCTTGCAAGGAGTAACCCTTAATCATACCGGGCCTCGGTGTTGCTTGCATCGGCATCCAACAGCCCGGCGTGCCACTCAACTGCTCCATAATCCAAAAGTTTTTCTGTTTAATACCACGCATTAAATCGAGATGAAAGGCATGAGAATAATAAGCTTCAGAATCCTCAGGTATTGACGTTGTAGGGTAATTATCATAAGAAACAAAATCAAGATTCTTGAATAATTTATGATAATCGGGGATGTGTTCACACATCCAAGTATTTGTAGTAATCATTGCATGGGGAATATTCTTACGAATGATACTTGCTTGAAAATCAACATACTCCGCAATGCTCTCCGCTGCATAACGATGAAAATCCAGCATATAACCCGGATTATACCACCCCAAAGGATAACTTCCGAAAGGTGGTTTAATCTGGCTCCAATCAGAGTACTCTCCACTCCAAACATTATTTCCATAAGCCTCATTCACCGCTTCAATCGTATGATGTTTTGCCTTTAACCATTCTTGAAAGGCGTCGCTACAGCTTTTGCAGCAACAGAAGTTTGATTCTACTTCATTATCAATTTGCCAAGCAATCACTGATGTTTTATGACCATAACGTAGTGTCATTTTTTCAATAATATCTTGCGCGTACTGACGAAATACTTTGTTGTTATAACATCGATGTCCTCGAATACCTAAAGCAATAGGCTGACCATCACGCCCTATTTGGATTGTTTCAGGATATTTTTCATAAAACCACAAAGGTGGACAATTAGTAGGTGTACATAAGACTAATTCCATATTTCTCTCTTCAAAAATTTCTATGATCCGATCAAGCCAATCGAAGTCATACACCCCTTCCTCTGGCACTAATTTGCTCCAAGCAAATTCAGCTAGGCGAACTACTCTAACGCCGGTTTGTTGCATAAGATTTGCATCTCTTTCCCACTCTTTTTTATTCCACTGTTCCGGATAATAATCCACACCAATTTTAATCATATCATCCTCCGTTTAGATAGAGTAATGTCAGTATTTCTTTCAAAGTACTTACCAATTACCTTAACTAATTCCTTATTCACATCGCATTGTTTAAAATTAAATTCTTCCGCTAGCATCATAAAGCTTTCTTTATCTATTTTTTCTAATTCTGGTTTAATAATGTGATTCTTTTGTGCTGCATAGATTGCTGCCCTTACTCTAAATTGCATCAAATATTTTTCCTTATCGGTAATATCCGGGAAGCCATTTTTCTCAAGTACATTTATCATAAGTTCAGCCTGCTTTTTTTCAATATCTTGAGACCACTTTTTCCCAATTTGATTGACTAGTTCCATCCATTTTCCATTTATGGCTAGTGATACAATACTCATAAAATTGGCATCTTTATAACTCCATATTAACCAATCGATATTCATTGCTTCAAAAATCTCAATGGTATCCTCTGTTAATTCAAGAATAGTTTCTGCTTCACCACAATCTTTGCCATAGCCAAACTCACCACAAAAAAAGGGACATTCTAATGTTTCTTTAGCTATCAGTAACTTCTGTAAGCCCTCTTTAATTTTATTCTTACGTTCTTCACGTGTATTTAATTCATTCAAAATATTAGGATACCATACTGTTGGATAGTAATGAAAGCTCACTGCAATTTGATCACAATCCATAGTTTTTAACCCACTAAAATCCATTGAAAAATGATCTCCTTCTAAAACAATAATATGATTCTGATCAACTGTACGGATTGCTTGAATCGTATTTTTGTAAAAGGCATTTAATATATCCCAAGATGCCATAGCCGGTTCATTGATTAAATCGTATCCAAACAAAAACGGCTCATTAGCATATCGTTTGGCAATTTTTTTCCAAAGTTCAGTCATTTTATCACGAAAAATATCATATTCCCAAAACAATGGAACGCCGTTGGTATTATCTGAATGCCAATCCGGATTTTGACTTCCCATGGTTGAATGCAAATCTAGCATGATAAATATTTCATATTTTGTAGCAAGCGCCATTAATCGGTCAAAGTGTTTGAAGCCTCCATAGTTGAATGATGTTGCATCATTATCCTTTAAAAACATCCGATAATTAAATGGAACTCTCAAGAAATTTACCCCTATGTTTTTCAAAAAGATAAAATCTTCTTCTTGAACAAAGTTATCATAAAATCGTTCAAAAAAACTATTTTGTATATTAGCACCATATACTTCCTTGATGCTTTTCTTTATCAATTGTTCTGGCGTTGGTATTCCAATCATAAAATGTTCTAAATTCAACCAACTTCCAATTCCAAAACCGCGCAGCCGAATGCATTTATCTTTATATGTAAATCTTTTTGATTGTATTTTTACGAATTCCATATCTTCCTCCAATCCCTAAATGCTTTCATCCTTTAATACCTGAAAAAGCCAATCCTTGAATGATATACTTTTGAGCTACTACATATATAAGTACAATCGGAATCATAGAACAAACCGTTCCTGCCATAATCAAATTATATTCTGTATTATATATTGATCTAAATGCAGCAAGTCCAATCTGAATTGTTTTTAAATTGTCTGAGTCTAAATAAATCATAGGAGCTAAGTAATCATTCCACATGAAATTAAAGGTAAAAACCGTCAGTGTTGCAAGCCCTGGTTTGCATAAAGGTAAAATAATACGAGCAAATATCTGAAACTCGCCACATCCATCTATTCTTGCTGATTCGGATAATTCTTTGGATATTCCTAGCATAAATTGCCGCATAAGAAAAACACCAAATGCATTAAATAATTGAATGAATATTAGTGAAAGATGGTTATTATATAATCCCATGTTTTTTATTATAATAAATTGTGGAATCATAATTGCGTGCCAAGGTACCATTAATGTTGCTAGATAGCTTAGAAATAGTTTGTCTCTTCCTGGATATTCCATCTTGGCAAACGAATATGCTGCAAGAGAACATGTTAGTAATTGACCCAATGTTACAATAACTGATAACTTGATTGTATTGAGGTAATATGTTAGAAATGGTACTTTTGTCCAAACTTCCGCATAATTTTGAAGTCGAATATCTTTTGGAATCCAATTAATTGGGAATTCAAAAATATCTTTGTTAAACTTAAATGAAGCGGAAAGTGTCCATATAAAAGGAAGCATCATTGTTATTCCTATACTAAGAAGCAATATAAACAAAAAAGCTCTTTCAATTTTTCTTTTAGTACTGTATTGCATATTGCACCTCCATTATTGCATATAATTAACCCATTTTTTTTGACCTCTAAATTGAATCAGTGTTATGATAAGAATAATGACAAATAAAAAATAGGCCATTGCTGAAGCATATCCATATCGCATATAATTAAAGCCCTCTTGATAAATTCGATATACAAGAACGTTTGTTGCTCTTCCTGGCCCCCCTTTTGTCATCACATTTATTAAATCGAACACTTGAAATGAGCTAATGATCGTTAGTATTGTAACCATAAATGTAATTGGCGATAACATGGGCAAAGTAATCTTGAAAAATTTCACTACTTTATTAGCACCATCTATATCTGCCGCTTCATATAATTGTTTTGGAATTGACTGTAGCCCGGCAAGAACCATAACCATATAATATCCAACCTGCTTCCATATTGCCACAATCATAACAGACCATAATGCTGTATCTGTAGAAGCCAACCATAAGGGTGGCGTGTCTATACCTATAAATTCTAAAAACCCATTAATCGGTCCTCTCGATGGATTAAACAGCACTGCCCAAACAATTCCAACAGCCACCATTGAGCTAATTGATGGAAAAAAGAAAAATGTTTTAAATATTTGGTGTCCTTTAATTTCTGAATTTAATGCAACCGCTAATAATATAGCTATAATTACCGTTCCAGGTACAGTTACTGCCGTATAAAGAAAATTATTTTTTAAAGAAACAATAAAATATTCATCTTTAAAGAGATTCATATAATTTTCTAATCCCACAAAATTTAATTGTTTAAATCCATCATAATCCGTTAAAGATATTCCCGCTCCCATGAAGATAGGTATTAACATAAAAAAGAAAAACCCCAAAAAATTAGGCAGCAAAAACAAATATCCTTTGCTATATTTTTTTATTTTTTTCCATTTCATAAAAATTCTCCTTTATAAACATACAGGAAAGTCTATACGAAAGACTTTCCTGTATAATTTTTAGTATTTCTCTAATATGCTTTTCCGTTGTGATTCAAATGCTTCTATCGTTTCTTCAATACTTTTTTCTCCAATTAAATACAATTCTGCATGTTCATTAAATGCTGTTAATACTTCACCGTATCCCACTGTATTTGGTTGTTCCAAAATTTTATTCGCCTCAAAAAAGTAGGATGCGCTTTCTTTCCCAACGTACTGTGTATATGCATCTTTAGTTGCTTCTCCCGAATATGCATGAATCATTCCATGATTTGAATAAACGACCGCTCCCGGTTCACCACAAAGATACTCTAAAAAATCAAATGCTTCTTCGGGATAATCCGTTGTTGACGTGATTCCTGCAAATTGGAATTGTCCCCATGTTGTTCCCGGTTCTACCCCTTCTGATATTGGCATGGGTGCAATTTGCCAATTAAAATCAATCTCTCCGTTTTCTTCATCTTCTTTTAGCATTTGAACACACCATTCACCATTCGGCAACATTGCTGTGCGCTCACTTGTGAATTCACTAATGTAATCTGGATTTGTTGCCACAATCTCTGCATAACTCATATGTGACTCATCCTCATTATAAAATCGGTTTAGAAGCTGAAGTGATTCCGCTAACATAGACGTATCCTCATCATTAACATATTTCCCTGCTTGAATAGAAGCAAATGGGAAAATCCATGGAACCCAATATCCGCCGTATTCACCTGTAGCATTCATGAGTTCCACCGCTAAATCACCATATTCATCCCAAGTCAATTGTTCCGGATAAGGTATTCCTGCTTCATCAAATAAATCTGCATTGTAGAATAAAGCCCAACATGTACTTCTCGTCGGTAGTGCATAGCGTTTGCCATCATTTTGGCTAGCATTCCACATTTCTCCATATAAATTTGTATCAATATCACTAGCATCAATTTTATCTGTAATATCCAATAAAGCTCCTGAATTAGCATATGTTGTTACTTGAGCCATGCCGCGAATATCAACAATATCAACATCTGAATCTGCCGCTAATAATACTTTTAATTTATCGTCATATTCATCATTTGGCAAAGCAGTTAATTCCACTTCAACTTTATCTTGTGACACATTGTATTGCTCAACGACATCACTTATATATGCTTCTTCATCTTGCCAAATATAAAAAGATAATTGTATCTTTTCCTCATTCCCTTCATTTGAATTTGTATTACTATTTTCTTGTTCTGTTCCTCCGTTTGAATTGTTATTTGTTCCTTTTTCTGATGGCTGTCCACATCCATTTAATGTTGTCATTAACATTGCCATACATAATACGATACTTATTACTTTTCTTTTTTTCATTGTTGACCTCCCTTTTCATAATTAATTATTGACAACCTCATTGTAATTGCTTATTCACTTTATGAATAGGACGAAAAAAAACACCAATTCTCAGAATTTGAGCTTTAGTGTATAAAAAATCAACCCTATTCATATTTTTCTATTATTTTTTCACGTTCTATTATAAAAGCATCAAACACCTCCTCTATTGGTGTGTTATCATAAAAATACGCCTCACTAAGTTCCATGAATTTTTCTGTTAAATCTGAATATGCTGCATAAACAGGTTGCTCCTGAATACGCCTCGCATCAAAAAAAACATCTGTATTTTTTGCACCAACTTTTAATCGGTATAAATTCTGAATAGAATCATTGGTATAGGCACTGAGCATTCCATGTTTTGCAAGAATTTCTGCGCCTTCTCTCCCACAAAGAAACTTGAGAAATACAAACGCTTCTTCTTTGTTCTTACACCGATTAACGATACCGGCAAATTGATACTGTCCCAAAGTTGTATTGTATTCTTGTCCATCTGGTACAGGCATTGGAGCTAAGTCCCAATCGATTGATGATTTTCCTTGTTTTTCGTCTTCAAGAATCATTCCAACGAACCATTCGCCTTGAGGCATCATCGCAATCCGATCTTCTTCAAAGTTATTTAACCAATCTTGTTCTCTTTTCTGAATTTCTTCAAAAGTCATATGACTTTTATCTTCATACATAAGCTGATATAAAAATTCTAAGGATTCTTTTGTGTATTGTAGGTCATCATCATACAAATAATTCGATTGCTGTATACCCATGAAATTATAAATCCAATCGATCCAATAGCCACCCCAAAATTCTCCATTTGATTTTTCAGTGATGTTTTTAGCTAATTGTCGATATTCATTCCATGTCATTTTTGTTGGATATGGTATATTTAACCGGTCAAAGATAGCCTTATTATATACCAAAACCCAGCAGGTACTTCTTGTCGGGAGGCCATAATATTGTCCATTTATAGAGATATTATTATACATATTTCCATATGCTGTGATATCAATATTTGAATTTTGTATGTTTTCAGTTATATCATGCAAATACCCTTTTTCTTTATATTGAACCATTTTCGAAATTCCTCTAGCTCCAATAATATCTATCTTCGCTTCTGTCTCTAGCATGTCAAGAATTTCAACTTCATAATCACCGGTATCTAAAAGGTGTACCTTAACTTCGATGTTTTGGTGGAGTTGATTGAATTCATTCGCAATTGCATTAACATAAAAACCTTCATCTCCCCATGTGTAAAAATCAAGAACGACTTTTTCCTCGCCCTGACTTTGATAATAACTTCCATTGCCTCCTTCCATGTTTGCTTGCTTTGTCATAATAAATGCACCTAATAATATACACATAATCAGTAAAAACAAAACGCTTAATACTACAATGATTTGAGTTTTTTCTTTCCATATATTCATCTTTTAAACATATCATATATCTTGAAACTTGCCTAGGCTGACTTTTTTTCAACCCCAATAAGCTTGAAAAGCTTTCCTCTCCATGTCATAATACTTATATTACAATTGAAAGGATCATTTATGTTTTATTTTACATTTGTTTTTTTGATTATTTCATTATTATTAATACAAAAAGAACGCCCTATTATTTCAGTGAAATATTTGATTTTTTCACTGACTTCATATACTGTCGCACTTTTTTCAATGATGTTTTACTTGTCAAAAGACACCTATTATTACAATACGGTTTATAATTATTTTTCTATTCCATCGAGTGTCTGGAAATTTATGATGTTTACGCCCTTGAATCGCTTCATTATTTTGAACATTATGAATGCTTCTTGCTTACTTACACTTTTTTTTAGTTTTTGTTTTGTTTTAACTTTTTATGCCCATTATTCCTTCTCAAAAATAGCCAAAATAAAACAAATCGTTTTTCTTATTTTAATGCTACAATTTATTATATATAATCCTGTCGTACAACGCTGGTTTTATCTCAATACTATTTATACAGTTTTTTCTCACGCTCAGTATGATGCTTTACAAAGTATTATAAATTATTTAACCATACTCATAAATAGTTCAATCATTTTATCCAGCATTTTTATTTTATTTTATAGTTATTCTATCGCTTCGCCATTGCGCATTATTCGAATTAATTTAATGAATGTTTTAATTTGTTATACATTAATTATGATGTCCTATGCTTTTATCTTTATTCGTTTTCCTATGAACCTCATTAAAGTATCTCAAGTTGCAAATACAACAACTTTTTTAACAATACCACTTAATCAAAACACATTTTTTTATAATTTATTTCCTTATTATCTTATTTTTTCATTATTGCTCATTGGGTATACTTTGTATCGAACTTCACTCATTAATCGCAATATTTCAAAGCAAACATTTTCTTTATCAAAAGAAATTGCAGCCTCTGATACTACTTCAAAAGTTTTTTGCCATTATATGAAAAACGAGTTGCTCGCAATTCAATCGGAGTTAGAGACAATTGAGGCTCCCACAAAAAACGCCCTCGAAAACGTCGTTCAACGCTGTAGTTATTTATACGAACGCTTAGATGATGTGCATAGAAAAACCAAAGCTTCCGAGCTGAATTTAAAAAAAATTGAATTAAATCAATATTTAGAATCATGTCTTTCGCATCTTAATTACGAAACTCAAGATATCGCAACTTCTATTATTAGTGAAACTTCAAGTATTTATGTCCTTCTAGATCCAATATATTTTGAACAAGCTTTGCATAATATTTTTTCAAATGCTATTGACTCTATGAATAACTTACCCAAGGAAAGACGACAACTCACTATTCGATTAAACGTAATTAATAATTGGGTCACTATTTTAGTTAAAGATACCGGGGCTGGAATTGACCCTGAAAACATAGATAATGTTTTTACCCCATTTTTTTCAACGCAACCCATCGCTAAACATTGGGGTGTCGGATTAACTTTAACTCATAAAATTATAACAGCTCATGAAGGCCACATAGAAATCGAAAGCGAAAAGGGTATCGGAACTACTGTTAAAATCGTTATCCCTAAACTCCCTCAAATCATAGAAAGGAACGGATTATTTTGATAACAATCATGGTAGTAGATGATATAGTTCCAATCGCAAAAAAATACACTCAATTTTTGAATCAAGTAGACAACTTTAAAGTTGTTGCAATAGTTCATAGTGGCTATGAAGCAGTTATGAACTGTGCTATTCACAAGCCTGATATCATATTAATGGATGTGGAAATGGAAACACGCACTGCTGGTCTAGATGCAACAAAGTATATTTTAGAAAAATTCCCAAATACGAAAATAATCATACTCACTGTTTATGAAGATGATGAAACTGTCTTTAAAGCTTTCCAATTAGGTGTTACCGATTATCTTCTTAAAAATTCAACTCCGGCTGAAATGGTGACATGTATTAATGATGCATATAATAACCGTTCACCAATTCGACCCACCATTGCACAAAAAATTCGTCGAGAGTTTCAACGTGTAAAAAAAAGTGAAAGCAGTTTTTTATACTGCCTTCACTTAGTCACTCAACTTACACAAACCGAACTTGATATTTTAGATTTGATGAGCCAGGGTTATACAAGAAAACAAATTTGTAAGATTCGATGTGTTGAATTGTCAACCATCAAAACCCAAATCAATAATATTTTAAAGAAATTTAATTGCAACTCTATGGAAGAAGTCGTCTCTCAAGTCAATGAACTTAATATTTTTGAATACATTCGAAATATTAGAAATCAAAAGGATTTTTGATTTTGTGGTGTTAATGCTTTGACAACAATCTTTTCTAATATTAAGTTCGTGGCCATTTTCTTTTGTTTATCTAACAGGTACTATGAATCTAACCTCAAAACCCACTTTTTTGTCCTTCATAGGGAGGCTCTTTCTCATTCATGTATTCGTCAACACTAGGGCCAGATAGTTTTCGTAAGATTGCTACCCCATATACATAACTGATGATTAATATAAAAATATTCATTGGCATTCCTAATATTGTATTCACTAAAAAATATCCGGTGTATTCTCTTCTTAAGAATAGAAAGCCTTGCAATATGAGGCGAATTAAAAAATAAATTCCCCATATAATGGTCACCCTTTTATAAGCCGGTTGGACGTCCTTTCGCATATACCAACCTATGGGCCACCCTCTTGTAAGATGGCTCAGTAAAGCCGCAAGAGGACGACGGATTATAAGAGACACAAAACAAGCTATTACAATCAATCCTGTCATCAACAGATCCGGAATATAATAATCTATCGCCTCTCCAGATAAAAGACTAAATCCAATCGATAAAAGAACACCGCCAACGCCAACAAAAGCATATTTTTCAGTTTGGCCTTTGACTTTTCTATATATAATGAGCACCATAAGAAGGCCAAGCGTAATTCCACTTGCATATTCAATGGAAAGCCATTGGTTCATCAAAAAAAAGACTAATGGTGGAAAAATGGCATCCACTGTTTTCTTTTCAAAAACTAATTTGAGTTGTTCCAACCATTCTTTTATTTTATTCATTCTTTTTCATCTCCGGTAATCCTTGAAAAACACTTTTTTTATATT
>ASRK01000090.1_pt1 | contig 17929 bp, 14 predicted proteins | sample 693218 | NCBI WGS metagenome assembly ASRK01 (sample SAMN02169240, study PRJNA158439) | bioreactor metagenome | isolation source: day 48 sample from continuous culture bioreactor inoculated with sediment... | place: Germany: Bremen
TATAACTAAAAGTACTACAATAAGAATGAACCACCATCGCTTATAAAACGGTTTTTTCAACTTCCCTTTTACTTCATTTCCATTCGCATCATACAATTTTTCTGTTGCCACATTTACTCCTCCTTCGTTTATTGTGATTTATCAATATACTCAGTCTAACATAACAACAGTCCCATTGTACGGACAGTAAATTTTCTTATTTTTCATACATTTCCATAACACTCTCCAAATGCTCTTTCATACGCGCTTTGACTGTCTCTGGACCAATAATCTTGACTTTGTTACCAAACATAAGTATCCAACCCAAGAACGTTTCTGCTGGTGCGACTTCAACTGAAATATGAAAGGCCGTCTCAGTTTTACTATGGATGGTCACTTCTTTTCCAAAACGATCAATGACCACATTGATTAAGGAATTGTCGAATTCGAGTTCGACATTCACGGGGTCTCCGCTATACATGCGAAACACTTTTTTGGAATATTCTACGACATTAAAGTCTTTGAGTTTATGTTCCGGTGGAATCGATTCTTGGGATACTTCAATGTCTGACATACGATCCACACGGAATTGGGTAACCGTCTCATAGCGTTCGTGATAAGCGATGAGATAATAATAGTCATCCGCCCAAGTCAATGCATAGGGACTGACACAATAAGTCTCACCGTTTCTTCTGAGCTTTAACTTTTTGTTAACTGTGTAATCAAAATATTTAAATTGAACACGTTGATTGGACCGGATGGCCCGATGAATTGTATCCACATTATAATAAATACTTTCGTTCATGGTTTTAATCCGATCATTCACAATGACTTGGCGATGAAGTTCTTTGGCTTCATGGCTACTGGTTAATGTTTCAATTTTTTTAATGAGTTCATTACTTTTTTTGTGGGTAATGAATTTCGAAGATTGGACAGCATCCACTAATAACTTGAGCTCAGCAAGCTCAAAATCACGTTTGCCAATATAATACTGATTTGACCGACCCTTTTCGCAAATAATATCGATCCCAAAGTCGCTTAGCAGTTGAATATCCGTGTATATGGACTTACGTTCTGCAGAAATATCGTACGTTGAAAGACACCTTATAATGTCATTGACAGTGACCGGATGGGCTTCATCGGACTTTTCCATCAGTATTTTTAGTATGTATAGAAGCTTTAGCTTTTGGTTTGTGTTTGCTGACATTGGTTAATTGCTCCCCTCTCTCATGACTATTCAACCTACTCATCTTCTCCTCGATGGGCTACGGTCATTTGGTCTACCCAATCTTCTTCGATATACACCATCCCATTTCGACCTTCTACCTTTCGGTTAGGTCCTGCCTTATATAGCTTACAACTTAACGGACCATAACAAAAAGTTTCAAATCTATATTTCTTATTAGCCCTCGGATTCCAGTTATCTACAATAATCTCAACCGGCATTCTCGCTCCCCACATACAGCTACGACACTTTGTGTCATAGGTCCTAGCTGATAATCTGCGATGTCCTCTTTTTCTGTATATTTCCAGCTCTGGAGGTACCCGTTCCCAAGGAGTTGATATATTATTGTCAGTACCAGATGAGATAACTTTAATCTTAGAGACTTTGTAATACTGAGTAGGTTCAGTGTTAGGATCTGGTACTGGTAAGCACACTCCGGAGATAAAATCATTTACTTTGAATTGATGTTTAGCGTGAGCGGCTTTTCCAATTCCAACAGAAAAAGTAGTTTTATGATTGTCGATTTCTCCGTCTAAGATAATTGCGTAACCAAGATATGCATGGGAAACTTCGTCAAAAGATCGAAGCAAACGAATCCTTGGTTGTATTGATATGATTTTTCCTATGAATATATGTTTATCCATCTTGCTTGTGACCTCCTTGTATTTTTTGTCGACGCTTTGATATATTGGGTTACTTATCTATCATCATTTTATATTTATACTCGCTCCCAGTTAAGTATGTGAACATCCATTTACATTAAATTTACATTAACAGGTACTGTGACTTCGTAATATGGTTTTTTCATAATTTGTTACGGCAAGATGATGTGGTTAACGAACGCATTATAATTTTAAATTAATCAAATCATTTTTTTCTTCTACTTCAAACTGTGGCCATACTTTTTTTATGTAATCAATTATTTTTACTCTTTGTGTGCGCTTTGCCAAAATAGATAAAACGAATTTCTTCTGCGACCAATTTTCAACAAGAGATTCAAGTATTCCACTTACCTTCAACTGGTCAATAGATTTCACTTTTACTTTTATATATCTACTATCGCTATCAAAATAATACCCTTCGATTCTATACAAAAAAACTTCTATAGAAAGGTTAAGATCTGCAATATCTTCAATATACTCTATTTCATTCTCATCAAATAACTTAAACAAGTATTTTCCAAACGTCACTTCTTTTTGAACTCCCGTTCGAATTTTTTCTTGAATCATGTTTAGTATAAACAACTTTTCTTCGAATGGATCTGTTAAGTTTTTATTTTTTGATGTAATATTGCATCCAATCCTATTTCCAGATTTTATCTTTTTAACATTTTTTATATTTGATTTTCTAAGATATATATGTGTAACGCCTTCATTAACTAAATCTAACTTCAATGATTTGATTTTTTTATGTCGAAAGCTATCTTGTAAAAAGTCTTTAATCGCACTCCCATTGTGATAGCCGTGTATTACCTCAATTGAATCTATAGGATAAGACTCAATTGCTATAATCCTATTTAGAATTTTGTTGACTTGTTCTACCGTATAACAATGTACATCAATCTTAAGAAGATAATCATCTGAAGAACTTTTCTCAATACCTATTTTGCTAATATCATATTTTGTCATCTCTGTATTAAAAAGGCTAATGTAAAGTTTCTTACGTAATTCATTACTCATGCTATATCCCCTCGTAACTTATTCTAGACAATTTCACTCCTCAAAATCTTCTTCCTCATCTTGTTTAATCTGTAATGCATGTGAAATTATCTCATACTTTAATTTGCATATATTTCTATCATTAAAATGCTGTTTAAAAAGCATAAATAAGCTTATGCGTTCTAGAAAGCATTTTTATTAAAAAATATTATGTTTTATAAATATTTTCTCTATACCAACTGACATACTTTAGAACATAATGACTTATATACCCACTTCTCGTTTTGATTAATCTGTAACGATTTTAGAATTATCTGACACATCTAATATATCATATTTGTTTTCTGTTTTTTCCTTCATTTTACCTGACACGTTAGTGAGCGAAAGCAAACTTGTTTAAATTTCTAAATATATAGCCTAAATACAAAAGCAAGTCCATTACAGGCTTGCTTCTATATGTTTTATACTTTTATTAACATTTTTTTCTGCGACTCTAAAAGCGATGAATTCTTTACAATTTCTTTTTCCTTCATCAAATAATTATTTATTGTATCTGTAAATTCATTAAGTTCAGCTCCATTTGTATATCTACCATGTGAAAAATCTATGGTACCATCTTTAAGAATGCTATATTCTACAAATCTGTATTTCCCAAGCCCTGATTTCAGTGCCATATCCACAAGAACTTTCCCGTTAGATAAATCAGAATTAAACTTTATTCCTCTTAATATCGTCCTCACATTAGATTCATAATCAAGTATCGTGATGAGGTACTTATAAGCATTATATGAAATTGCATTTGAAATATATTGTTTCATGGCGTACCTCCTTAACTGATATATCGGCTCAACTATTTTATGAGATAAAATAATTATATACCCTAATCACTATTATATGCAAGTATGATCTTCTAATACATGTTCAATTATCTATATAGCTCAAAGTAATTATTTATTAAAGCAAGACCTTCATTAATTAATTCACGAGCATCTTCTATCGTTTCAACAACAGCTGAATCAATTTCGTCATATGACCAATGTGAGTATTTATGTCGTACTGCATTATACTTATTGTAAATTTCTTCTAATAACGTTAATTGATCACTTGTTAAAATAGCTTTGCTAGGGTTATTTAAATAATACCTACCTACTGCATCTCTGTCAAAGAAAGCAAAGTTATTTGCTCCACGTGCATTTTCAGTTCCTAATCCTAGCGTATCTCCTAATATTCTGTGTAGACAAAATTCATACGCTCTAAATACAGGTGTTAGAAGTTGTGTATAATCAGGCATATAAGTTGAAATCATCGTATTATATACAGAAGTCAAAATATTATTATATATTTTACTTGTATGATCTCCATTAAAATTACTAACTAACCTGTCAAACTTTCTTGTTACTTCGTCTTTCGGTATATCAATTGCATAATAATTATCAAGCACTTCTATGACTGTCTCTTCGTTTGTTAAAAGCTCAACCGCCGTAGACACTAATTTTTGATATAAAGAAGTATGCTTCCCTTGCACATATGAACCAAATCTGTAACAAGTAATATATACCGTATCTTTTTTCAGGCGCACAGTAACTTTCGTTCGATCACCCTGCTCACATTTTTCATAACTTATATTCGGGAAATCGTCACAGAGGTTTTTATTTTCCTCATTAATAAGGTCAAAAATCTCTTTCCATTCTTTTATTGTATTGTGAACAAAATATACTGAACCATCTTTATATGTTCTATGTCCTCTTGATAATAATGATCTCTTGGCCAATTTATCAGCCTCTTCATTATATTTAACACCAATATGCGCTGGCACTTTTACAAAATCGATATCAATCTTTTTCTTTTGCTCCTCTATAAACTCGGCATATTCTTTAGTAAGCTTTTTATTAGTTTTCCAATTTCCTTTTGCCCACTCACTGATACCAGTATAATCGTGATAAATAGTAATTTTTTTCGCATTTTTACTTACTGCTAAAAGAATTGAATCTTTAGCTGCTTCTAACTCTGCAGCAACATTACGAAGTTCAACAAACTCCGGAGCATAGCTGCCTGAAAACGCTTTATACAGTGTATTTTTTTCTTTACTAGCATCAAATAATATCGCTCCATATCCTACTTTATTATCATCTTCCTTATAGCTTCCATCAACAAACGCAATGCATTCACCTTCAGCAATATTACCAATAGCTATTTCTATTTTTTCATTCCATTCCTCAGAAGTCAACTCACTTTTCATGGTTTCATCTTGTTCAGATTCACTGGCTTTCATAAACGCCTCTGCATCACTAAGATTTTTAAAACTTTTATATATTACACCGCTAACTCCATCAGTTTGTGCTTTACATTCATCCCACGTTGAATATATACCTGTTACTTTACCCACTTTTACTGCATAATACTTTTTCGCCATGCTTACACACTCCTCTATATCAAATATTTATCTAACATATTGTTATCTACTTCTATTATATGACTTCATCGACAATAACTCAATAAAATAAGAATAGTCAATCTTTTCACTCAAATAGCCTTACTTGCTCAAAGCCCGTACAATACTTCTCCATTTTTCGTTCTTTCACAACATCTTCCTTTTCAATATTTCCAATTAAGAAAGGGGAGTCGATATTATTTTTTTTTACATTATTGATTATCGCTTTTTCACTAAAGTTTGCATAGCAATATAAACAGTTGTGTTTACATGTATTGTAAGCACCTATATCAATACTTTTCACACAGCCACATATATCTCTTTGGTTAGCATCTTTAGAAATAACTACATCACAATTATTAAGCTTTGAAATCAGTTTATCATCTATACACTTCCCGTGTTTGATACCATAATCAGATAAATCAATCAACTCGGAACATGTCTCTATCGTCATTTTATAATCAGAGGCAATTTTAGCAAAAGCCTCTGCAAAACTTCTCATGTCTTCGTCAGAAATCTCTTGAAAGTCAACTTCTTTCATATTTCGTTTTGTTTTGGTATAAACATCAAGAAAACTTATTACACATTTATCGCAATATGGACTAAGCATCTCCATAAGCTTTCTGAAGTACTTTTTATGATAATCGATATCATATTTCTTTGTAATGATAACTGGGTCGTATCTCCATATAATACACTCTTTACCAATTAATCTACTTAGCTCAATTACACTTTCTATTATTTCACTTTTAGCTCGAACATTTTTTTCAATATCTTTTGCATACGAATTTATAGTAATCTGAAAGTAGTACTTATATTCTTTAAAAGTATCTAATTTAGGTATAAGTTCTTTTGGGTCTTTTGTCCAAAAAATAATACAATCAATTAAATCTGGTGTCAACTTGACCTCACTAACCTGATGATAGTTCATTGGATTCCTAACATATACAAACCCTGCCTCAAATCTTTTGACAAGCCATTCACTGTAAAATGCTGGAATATCACTCCTTCTGCTTATACTTATTATCATTACAAACCACCCCTCAATATTCAATACTTATAATAGAATCTTTTGTGACTTCTAACTCAATGCCATAATTAGTACTCTTTACAAGAACATTCTTTAACGTTAATCGCTCTCCTGCAATTACTGGCAATGATAACCCCACTTCCCTTAAAAAGTCATCTTTTATTACCGTCTTGATTTCTGATTTTCTCATTTCGAATGTACAGCTACCATCACAAAGTAATATCGCCCATTGTCTCAAGTATTCACGTTCAATAACCGATCTAATATTAGCTTTCACATTGACTTTCGAATCTATATGCTTATGTATATCTTTTAGTTCAACATAATGTTGTTTATTCTTAATAATATCGTATTTTGTAAGCTCATCTAATCTATATACTATATATTGGAAAGGTAATTGCTCTCGTCCTGCCTTGACCAAACCTCTACTATAAAGAAATCTATGCAATCTAGGTACTTCCCAATAAGTTCTAGTCGGGCTATAACAATTACAATTATATGTTTTCTTTTTATCCCAAACCCCAGAGCAAGGAGAAAACACATTTATATTAGTTTCACCCGCAATATCATTACGGATATCTTTCAACAGTCTTCCATTTTCTGTATCGCCTGGTTCGATTACAACAATCGCGCCATCTTCTTTAAGACAATTAGAGAGCTTCTTCAATATTTCTGATCCTTTTGAAATATTTTCTCTTTCGTTAATCGTTAAGAAATTACTCATCGTGATTAAATCATATTTATCGAGAGCTTGATAATCAAACTCATGATCCAGAACTTGATGTATCCTCTTTCTAAATGAAATATCAAGGTTATCTATTGAAGGATCAATCATCTCTGAAATCATATGTTGGGCAATCTTAATAAAGTTGTCTTCTGCTTCAATAACATCTACAACAATATTAAAATCAATATTAAGATACTTATTACTTAACAATTTATAATACTCAATAATCCCTACAGGTATAGATCCAGGGCCAGTGCCTATATCTAATATTCTCAGCTCATTCTTCAACAAGTTATTCAACTGTAAGTCCAATAGCGGTTTCCAAACCTTGAACAAATTCGCTTCTAGATAATAAAATAAGTAGGATACATGAAAATTCTTATAATCTATCTTATTACCTGAAAAAAACATCGCTTTTACATCGTGAATAATTTTCTCAGTCACTTTAGCAGGTATTTGTGTTAATAGTACATCTGTACTTTCATTTAAGTCCATTGAAAGATCATATATCTGAAAGATATATTTTAAAATCGCCTTTTCAATATATTCCGGAGTAACTCTGTTTTTGCTAAATTCAGTCAGTGTACTGCTCAAATCATTTTCTTCCATAACCAAACATTGGTCCAGCATATCAACAAACATCTAACTCACTCCTAAACATTTGAAATACTTATGACTTGACTTGTCTACGGAACTTAAGAGTTCCTTATATTTAACATCTTCGCCTTGCTTTTTATAAATGTATAACATTAAAGCATAAGCTACCGGCTTTGCCAAATTATAATTATTAGAAGTTGCTTCCCTAAGTTTATCAATGCACTTAGAATAAGCATCTTCTTTGCCTTCTAACAAATACGCCAAACATAAAGTATTGATAATATATCCATCTCTTGCATTTTTGATCAGTCTTATTGCGTCTGTATAATTCTTATCCAGTATATGCAGTAATGCAAATTTATCACTTATAAACCATGTGTTTCTCTTCACTATTTTTTTACTTCTTCCTTGACTCCCTATTTGATATGCTACGTTCATTACCCTTAATGCAGTCTCTTTATATTCCAATGTGCTTTCATTATCAATTGAGAAATTATCTTTAATAAAATACATATACAGATACACAACTGCTATTTTATACAAGACATCCATCGGAGAAATGGTCCATCTGTTTTGTTCCCTTAACAACTTTTCTATACTCAGATTACCTGAAATGTCATATCCAGATTCTACAATAAATGTTTCCTCAAGAAAACGTCTAGCATTCGCAATATCTTGCATCTCATCTTTATTCACTAATAAATCATATTCATTCATAGATATTTTACTCATTAATGACTCTATAACAGGAATATCTGGCTTTTGTAAATAATAGGATCCCAGGCAGTAACATAATTTGATATATTCTTTCTTGTAGTTTTTTCTTCGTTCTGCATCAAGATTCTTGTATGATTCTACAGCTCTAGAAATCGCATCAATACCTTTTTGTTCAACACTTTGAAACTCTTCAAAGTATTCTTTGTCCCACTCATGAGATTTGTATTTCATCTGTTTAATTTTATATTCAAGAATTAGTTTTCCCATTCTGTAATTATCTTTAATCGATTTACTGTTTAATGTGATTGCCTTTTGAAAGTTGAATAGTGCATTCTCTATTTCCTCGTCTTTATTACCATCATTTCGTCCCTTTTGCTTAAACAACTCCATAACGTTCAGATAATATCGATATGCTAATGCTGAGAAGTATCGAAAATCCAATGGTTCTAATTCAGTACATCTTCGATATAAACGTAAACTATGATTCCTGAATTCTGCTACTTCTTGCAAATGACTTCTATCTCTGGTCTTGCCATTCTTTGGTTCACCTAACTTACTACAGGCAAATCCAATTTCGTATAAATCATTAACATTATTCCAAAGTTCATGCCCTTCTTTAATTGATTGAATCGGAGTGAAAAGATTTATAATCCCTGACCAATCATATCTACCTTTAAGCTCTTGTATTTGTGACGTAAAACTTGATTGTTTTGTTTTGTCAGCTTGTCCTTTTCTAACTATATCAAAAGTATGCTTGTCTAAAATATACGCATTAGGGCTGTGTCCCTTCTCATCTAACCAGTCGTTTAATGCAGCTACTCTATATAAATTGCTACGTATCTGTTTATTGGTTTGATGCAATGTATCCTGAATTTCGAATTCGAACGAAAGCTCTTTATCAGTCGCAATTATATTATTTATTTGCATCAAAATCACACCATCATCTGAGTGCTCTTTTTTCATAAGATAACCTATACATCCCTTTATTTTTGAAGTGTCCAGGTCACTGTAATTATCAAACATTGTAATCGTCGGCTTTAAGAAATTTTCACTTAGATAATATTTCTTTCTCTCTAATGTCTTTTCATTGAATAAATTCACAAATAAATACATTCCACTCCCCCTAATTAGTTAACACAAGTATCTTTACCTTTAATAATTATTAGTATTATCATAGTTTTCACAGCAATGCTTTCGACCAAATTGGTCATTATCTTACCTAATAACAAATGACACCGATGCCAGATCAATGTCCATCACATTTATAACACGTCTCAATACCTGTAATTTATTTTCAGTACTTAAATTACACTCCACATAAGCCCCTTCTCTCAACTCATATTCCCGGCGAATGGTATTAGAATTCTTAGTAAAAATTCTTGCCAAATTTGCATCATCTGTTGCTCCACTTATTATTTGATCAAGAATAAAATCATCTTGCTCAAATAATAGTTCAAGTAACTTTGTATACATTCCGGTCCAATTGTTCACAGTATAAATCTTTTCCATAAAGCTAAATGACTCAATCTTTTCATAAGAAAAATTTTTTTCATCATCTAGTGTGTATGTTTTTTCTTCATTGACTTCCGGTTGGTAACTTGATTTTGGATATGCCCATATTTTGATAGCTTCATTAAGTAAAAGTTCTGCTCTTCCAAGAATATTTTCTTCAGTCCAACTATCAAGTTCTTTTATATACTTATTCAATTTCAGTTTACTTTCTTTAAAACCTTTTTCACTATCTCGTTTAACAACAAAAGGCTTATTTTGCATCTCTGAGTTATATCCAGTAAGGGTAATATTGCCAATTGTATTTAAGTGTTGTTCATAGATTCTCTCCCATTCCGGTCCAAGGTCTTCTTTCCATCTATCAGTCAATGTTTGAGGCATAACATGCTCAATACTTATATCACCAGTTTCCAGTAAACCTTCAAGATCCACCTTTTCTTTATTGTTATAATTTTCAAGCTGTGCTAGCAGATATAGTTTGTTCTTGCTTTTCATATTATAAATATCACGGCTAATAAAACGCTCCCTATATTCCCTATCATCAGGAAATCTTTGATAACTATCCTTACTGATAAATATGTATTTGCAAATTTCAGCATAATCTTTAGAATAATTTTTATGTCTTTTAATATCCTGGTTCAAAGTCATAAAGGTTTTATTCAGTGAGTTGGTTGGTATCTCACATATAATTCTTCTAAAGACATAATCTCTGACAACAATTACAACCTCTACACATTGGTCTTCAGTAATTACACCTTTAGAACAATCCATGAACACTTCCATTAAAAATGGATATGACACATTTGTTTCTAATTGGTTAATGGCGCTAACTGCATCATTTATTTTACTGTTGTTGAAAGAACCGCGTTTAATTGATTCATAGATTTTACTATACTCAAGAAGCTCAATTAAGAATTCTTCTAAAACAGTTACATTATCGTTATAGTACCTTTTAAACGTAAAATATACGTCTTTGATATTTGGTATCTTGTTTAATTTGATTGTTAAAAAATGGCGCAGAAAGTCACTGACATTGTAATTCGTTGTAACTTCTATTTTATTCCAATACTTATTGTAATATTTTTCTTGAATCTTTCGCTCTAACTTCATAAGAACAAAATTCCGAACTTTATCCGCCTCATTTAATGCCAAACCCGTAGAGTTAAGGCTTTCAAAAATTAATTGTGGATCATCCTCACCACTTTTAAGCTCCACTTCTACAATAACTAAGGACTCAATTGCAAAATAAATACGATCTACGGTAACATTACTATTTAACAATTCATTATAAAAGTAATTATAGTTGTGAGTTATATTGGAATCAGAAATATTCTCCTCGTCTAGTTCAAACAGTTTACAAAAAGCGTCATAATCATTTTTTATTGGCTTTAGCTTTATTTTCTTGGACTCTTCCGCATACTTATCAATTAAATATTCTTCCCTGATCTTGTTTGTGTTTACTCCATGTCCCTCTATATCACCACTCACAATCGCATTGTGAATAGCCAATAATAGAATTGAGATTGTTGTTAACCTCTGCTGACCATCAATTATTAAATATTCTGCATTCTTACTATCTTGGTTATAGACATTTACAATTGATCCCATAAAATGGCTACGATAATTATCATTAGCAATATCCTTAAGATCTCTGAATAATTGCTTACAATTTTCTTTTCGCCAATCATAATTCCTTTGATAAATTGGTATTACAAAATTCTTGTCCGTCCCTTCCATGAACCTTAGGAAGTTCTTTTCTCCTGCTCTCATGTATGTTTCTCCCTCATATATCTTATTTCCAGTAACTTACCTTATATCGTATCTTCTAATTACAATAGTATACAAATTACTGAGCAATCATTTTCACTAGCTGCTCCATTTCTTCCTTACTCAGTGTCACACCCTTACCCATCTTTTCATGCTCCTGATCCCAATCACGTATATCATACTTAGGCTCACGTTCATTCCAACTAATCAGATTCAGCTCCTTCTTCCAGCCTTTAGCATTCTCTGATAGAACACCAATATGTTCTATGATTTCAAACTTAATCCCTGCCATATCATTACCTCTTTCTTAAAGAATTTTTAGTCTAATTAAACTCTACCACCTACACCTTTAAATTTATCTACAAAAGCAGCAATCTTCTGAAAAACACTTTGCTTTTTAGTTAAGTATTGAGGATTCAGTGGACTCATTTTAGGTAGAATCTCATTTAGTTCAGTTCCATTTTCACTAGCATATTCTCGCTTCAAAGAATTCTGGATATATCTCTTCGCTGCTTCTTCATTAAGTTTTTCTGAAGCGATTAACTCTTCTGCTTCCCTTTTTTGCTCTAATTGTGCATAGGTGAAGAAAGCATCAATGATATTTGCCTTGTCTTTAATGTCGTCTAAATCCGTATGATTAATAAAATCTACGACGAGGCTTTCTTTCGCACGATTACCGACGCTTGATCGAATCAGGCGACGTACTTCTTCAACAAGAGCAACTTTATCTTTTGTCTTCTTATTCTTTTCAAAAATAAGCTCAAGTATATAATCTAGGTTGATTTCCTGGGACTTTAATAGGTCTACCTCGAATACTATATCATCCCAATCTAAAGCTGATTCTTCTTTTTCCTTACCAGCTCTTTCGCGTCTAATCCAATCACGGATGTCATTGTATGTAGAGCGATAATCCTGAATCATTCGTTCTTCAGGAACTACTATTTCTTTCATTTTAGCGATATCTTCATCACTCACATAATGTGTTGATTTAAATTCTTCTATTGCAGTCGGGTCATCTAAATCTATTGATTGTAATTCTTTTAAGGAGGTAAATTCATCATAGTTCTGTAAAATATTCTCAACACGTAGGTACTCACCAAATAGTTTGGCAAAATCTTTCTTGTCTTTTTCTTTTACAATAGCCTCCACATCAGGGAAGCGGTTATTCAATTCTTTTACCACATCTATGTAGCCACGATGAGCCTCACCTGTCGCAATGTCAGTAAAGCCTTCCAAATATTCCCTATAACTCTTTTCAAGCACCACATTTTTAGTGTTCTTGTCGCCAAAAAGGGTAATGGCATCAATAGTGGCTTGTTCTAAGTCTCTAAAAGTTACGATGTTGCCAAAGGTTTTAGTCGAATCATAAATACGGTTCGTTCTTGAAAACGCCTGCATCAAGCCATGGAATCTAAGATTCTTATCAACGAATAGAGTATTCATTGTCGGTGCATCAAATCCCGTTAAGAACATACCAACGACAATGAGAAGATCAACTTCTTGCTTTCTAACTCTATTGGCCAGATCGCGATAATAATTTTGAAATTCTTTACTATCTACACCAAAACTCGTTTTAAAATGGGTATTATAGTCTTTGATTGCCCATGTTAAGAATTCCTTGGCACTACTGTCCATAGCAGATGGTTCAAAAGTTTCATCCAGTATTTCACCAATGGCACTTTGTTCCTCATTAGCTGCAAATGAAAATATTGTGGCAATCTTTAATGGCTTTTCACTATCTTTCTGTAAGTTGTTTAAGGTCTCATAATAACATTTTGCAGCATCAACACTACTTACTGCAAACATGGCATTAAAGCCTTTACCATTGGCATAAGTTCGATGTGTTTTTACTCTATAGTTATCTAATATGTATTGAGAAATCTCTTTAATTCTTTCCGGATGTAATAAGGCTCCTTTCGTCTCTGCGGCTGTGAGTTTTTTCTCATCCTGCTCCATCTCAATGGACTTAAACTTAGGTCGTACATCGTTATAATCTACTTTGAATTTTAGAACCTTTTCATCCCGAATAGCATCTGTTATAACATAGGAATGTAACTCACGTCCAAATACTGTGGCAGTGGTATCGGATCCTAAGGCATTTTCTGGGAAAATAGGTGTACCAGTGAATCCAAATTGATAATACTGCTTGAACTTTTTAGTAATGTTCTTTTGCGCTTCACCAAATTGAGATCGGTGGGCTTCGTCAAAAATGAAGACGACTTGTTTATTATAGATAGGCAAGTCTACTTCACTTTTAATGAGGTTATTCAATTTTTGAATTGTAGTAACAATAATCTTATTATCATCTTTTTCAATGTTTCGCTTTAAACCAGCTGTATTTTCAGAACCATTAACGCTATCCGGTGAAAACCTCTGATACTCTTTCATAGTTTGATAGTCCAGGTCTTTTCTGTCAACAACAAAGAAGACTTTATCAATGAAGTCAAGTTCTGTTGCTAAACGGGCAGCTTTAAAACTTGTTAGTGTCTTTCCTGAACCGGTTGTATGCCAAATAAAGCCACCACTATCTGTGGTTTTCCATTTTTTAGCTTGGTAGGAACTCTTAATCTTCCATAAAATTCTTTCTGTTGCTGCTATTTGATAGGGTCGCATGACAAGTAACATATCGCTTGAATCAAAAACTGAATAATGTAATAATACATTTAGTAAGGTGTTCTTCTGAAAAAAAGTTGCTGTAAAATCTTTTATATCTTTAATTAGACTATTATCTGCTTTAGCCCAGTTCATGGTGAAATCGAAACTATTTTTTTCTCTTTTGATGGTATTGGCAAAATATCGGCTATCGGTTCCGTTTGAAATTACAAATAGCTGTAAGTATTTAAACAAAGAATTCTCAGCATTAAAGCTTTCTTTACTATATCTGTGTACTTGATTAAAAGCTTCACGAATAGCAATTCCACGTTTTTTCAGTTCTACTTGGACCAAAGGCAAGCCATTAACCAATATGGTAACGTCATATCGATTGGCTTGACTTCCTTTTTGTTCAAACTGGGATATTACCTGGACTTTGTTTCTAGCAATATTCTTTTTATCGACCAAATATATATTTATAATACGACCATCATCAAATACAAAGTCATAGATGTAATCATTATGAATCTTACGTGTTTTATCAATAATATTATCACTTGGTTTATCCAAATACTCTTCGCAAAATCGCACCCATTCTGCATTTGTAAATTGCACTTTATTTAGTAGCTCTAACTGAACACGTACATTATCAAACATTGCTTTAGATGTGGATATATTCCGTAAATGTTCATAACCTTGATTGACCAAATCTTGTATTAACTCTCTTTCAAGGGCTGATTCCGTTTGATAACTTCCTGCCCCATCATGGGCTTCTGAATACTTGGTATATTTATCCAGTACGATAAAGTTATTGGATTCTGCAATCGGTTTGTAATCACACATCTTTATGCCTCCTTCCAAAAGCTATACTCAGTAATCAAATGATTATATATTCTTTCAATTGCTTCTTTCTCACTAGTTGATAATTCATTGACTTCCTCTCCCGAATGTTTTGAATGACTTGAAATATTGATAATTCTGACATCAAATGGTTCAGGTTTGCCCTCTGCATTTTTAGGTAAAAGATCTATAGATCCTCTATATCCTAAAAAAGTAGCAGTTTTTTCTAATATATTTCTTAGAAAATTAAAATGAAATTTTCTTAAATCTCCAGTTTCAATTGCTTTTTCAATTTCCCTTATAAGATATAGATGATATGAGAATGGTGAGTCGCTCTCCTGGTTCACTAAAGAAAATGTTCCATCATCAAATTTTTCTAATCTATATCTTTCGATATCTCTATTTCGATTAAACCCATTTTCATTATCACTCAATTGAAACTGATTATGGAGAACATTATAGAATAACGGATTATGAGTTGTGATGACAAACTTCAATCCATATTTGCTAGCCTTTTTTACCAATTGAGCTAAATCAACAGCCAAATGAATTAAATGGCTATCATCAAGTGAAGTAACCGGATCATCAATAAATACATATTTCAGCTGTATGTTCTCGGCACTTTCGTCTAGCATCTCGAAAATTTCTTCAATAAGAGTAAAAAAAACACACCAAACAAAATTACTTTCTTCACCTTTTGAAATTTTAACATTCAATGCACTATATTCATTTCCACGTTCATATGAGAACTTAACTTCAGTGAAGTTTTCATTAAAATTAGGTGTTAACTTTGAATCTGTGTACTTTTGAAATTTCTTAGATATATTAATTTCTTGTCCTTGCTCTTGTAAAATCCATTTTGTAAAAATGTTTTGATGTATTTTAAATTTTGGCTCTGAATCAAATTCTAAATCATTGTCCCAGTAAAACAGATCTTCTGTAAATGCATTATAATAAAGTATTTCTTTATCTACAATTTCTATATCTTTCGTATCTGACTCATCACTTTGATTTGACTCAACTAAGGATTTGAACTCTCTTGAAAGTCTTGTTTTTCCAATTCCATTAAAAGCATAAATCAATTGAACTTTTTTATTATTCTCTTTTAGAAGTTGTGCAATATTCGCTAATGAAGTACCCATATCACGCCTCTACCTCCTCTTTTGGAAAACTAAGAAGCATATTACGATAATATTCGTATTGCTTTTGACGTAGTTCGATCTCACGAGGTAAGCCTTCTGTGATTGAAGATGTTAATGTGTAGAATTTATCAAGGATAGAAACTATTCGCTCTTGTTCCTTAAGGGATGGTAAAGGAATTTCAAATTTTGCCAATTTATCTCCATGCACTCTAATAACTTTAGTACCTGTTCGATTCTTCTTTTTATAATCAAAAAACATAGGGGTTTGTAGATAATATGCTAAATACTTTGGATTTTGACTATGCTTAAAAATATATGTCTCTCCGCTGAGACATACCTCGTCTTCACCTAACCAAACTAGTGGCTTACAGACATCTTCTATATTTTCGCTAGTAGTCGCAATAATTATATCGCCTTTCTGAGCTTTTCTCAGCTTGTTTGCCAATGTTGATGAAACAAATGATTTTGTTTCATAAGCAAAATTTCCATAGTAAGTATATATTTGACCATAATGTATACAGCCTACACCGCTCTCTGCAAAATCATTTTTCTGCAAGCCATTGCCCCTTACAAACTCACCGATTTCCCCCAACGTCTTCCACTCAACTTCACCCTCTTCAAAAGTCAACAACTGATCACGATAATAAGAATATTGCTTTTTACGAGCCGTAAGCTCTGCTGTAAGCTCTGCTGTAAGCTCTGTGAAGGTGTCCAAAATACGGACGATTTCGGATTGGATTTCAAGAGATTTTTCTGGGTTTTCTGGGCATGGAATGGGGATTTTGAATTTTTCCGTATCTGGCGTTGCAATTTGTGGCATTTGCATTTTACTTCCTATATTACGAAAATGATGCTCGTTAATTTTCAAAAAATAGTAAACAAACTTAATACTAATATTAGGATTATTAGAATGATATGACCACATCTCGTTTTTATGCGTGAATGGTTTATCATAATACTCAAACTCAATAACTCCTCTTGATTTCACAATAATTGAAGGCTCTCGGTTTATATCTTTTTTAGGTACATCTTCAAAATTAACAAATGCAATAGTCTTTCCCCCTGCAAATATTTTCAAGGGTGCATTTTCTTTATGTAATACCTTCATTTGTCCAGCAGTTATCTTAGTGCCTTTTGTACGAATTAATGTTTCTCCCAAAGGCTTCCATTCTATCTCAACACCTTGAAGTAGTTGACTCATATAATTCTTCTTCATCATGATTCAATCACCTCAATAATCTCATCAATCTCTGTACGAAGCTTATCTATCTTGGCTACAGTCGTTTTTATTTCTGCATTCAACTCATTGATATCGATGACTTCTCTTGTGTCTTTGGCTTCTACATAAGAACTCACTGATAAGTTATAATCATTTTGAACAATTGTATCATAATCAACAGATATTGCATTATGATCAATATCTTCTTTACTATCAAACATCTTCATAATTTTATCAATGTGAGTATCCGTAAGCACATTATTATTGGTTTCTTTTTTATAGAATTCTTCACCACTTGCATCTATAAACTGGGTTCTATTGTCGCTTTTATGTTTTGAGAGAACCAATATATTAACAGCTATTGATGTCCCGTAAAAAAGATTGGGCGCTAATGAAATTACTGTTTCTACAAAGTTGTTATCAATCAGGTACTTTCTAATCTTTTGTTCCGCTCCACCACGATAAAAGATTCCTGGGAAACAGACAATAGCCGCAC
>ASRK01000094.1_pt1 | contig 17633 bp, 17 predicted proteins | sample 693218 | NCBI WGS metagenome assembly ASRK01 (sample SAMN02169240, study PRJNA158439) | bioreactor metagenome | isolation source: day 48 sample from continuous culture bioreactor inoculated with sediment... | place: Germany: Bremen
AGCTCTGGCTACGCCAATACGTTGTTTTTGCCCTCCACTTAGCTCTGCGGGATAACGGGACAACATTTCAAGGTCAAGACCGACTAATTGTATTAACTCTTCAGCCCTGGGGCGCCGCTTTGCTTTATCAATACCTTGGAGCGATAGAACATAACCAATATTATCCTCAATCGTCATGTGGGGAAACAAACCAATTTGTTGGATAACATAACCGATACTTCTGCGCAACTTAATGGTATCCCATTCACGGATACTTTGATTATTGACTTTAATATCACCTTCATCAAATTCAATGAGTTTATTAATCATCTTAAGCAAGGTGGTTTTTCCACATCCGGAAGGACCGAGAATAGTAATGAATTCTCCTTCCTCCACAGATAGGTTTAAGTTATCTACGACACGTTGATTCTCCTTATATGACTTTGATACATTCTTGAATTCGACAACCATTAGTCTAATAACCCTTTCTCTTGTAAAAACTCAACAGCCACATCTTTGGGTTCTCTTTTTTCAACTTCTACCAAATAATTCATCGTTGTCATTTCATCGTTATTAATCTGGTCATCTAGCATAGCAAGAACGTCTTCTAACTCCGGATACTCGTCGAGTACTTCTTGGCGTACTAACGTCGCTGCATAATAAGACGGAAAATAATATTGATCATCTTCAAGAACAACCATATCATATTCCTTCAACTTACCATCGGTTGAAAAAATATTAATAATATCGACCTCTCCAGAGTTAATGGCTTGATATTTAAGCCCGATATCCATACCGACCTCATCTTTAAAGTCGAATCCGTATTCTTCAGAAATCCCAGGAAATCCATCTGCTCGCTCAAAGAAATCATGTTCGGCCCCAAAGACTAAGTCGCCTCCTAAGCTAGCTAGATCTGAGTATGTTTCGATTCCCATCTCTTCAGCTAATTCACGTTTCATAGCGATGCCAAATGTATCGTTAAATCCATAAAGATTTGACCAAACAATATTAAATTGGTTTTTATATTCTGCTTTCACTTCTTCATATAATTCATACGGGTCTTGAATTAAGTCTTGTTCAAGAACAAACATCCATCCTGTCCCGGTATATTCCGGATACATATCAATCTCTCCACTGACCATGGCCGGATGTATATTTGATGTTCCTCCACCAATACCGGCTTTGTGCTCGACTGTAATATCTGTTTCCTCTTCTATTAAAGCAATTAACATTTCAGCAATGATAAACTGTTCCGTCATAGGTTTACTTGCGATTACGATTGATTTTTCTTCCGAACAACTACTCAATGATATTAACATTACCATAACTATAAATACACTCATTAATTTTCTCATCCTGTACCTCTCTTTCATAAACATAATTAACACTTATTATCTTCGTCCTAAGACTCTTTTCGTTAAAACAGTTTCCAATAGATGGAGCGTCCAGTCAACAATTATTGCTAAAAGTGCCACCAATAAGCTACCCGCAATAATCATTTCCGGAAAATACGTAGAAATACCTCGATATATAGCAACACCTAGACCTCCTGCTCCAATAAAAGAAGCTATCCCAGCAAGAGCTATTGTCATAATGACCATTGTTCTAAAACCGGACATAATTACAGGTAAGGCTTGTGGCAATTGTATTCGAAAGAGCAACTGTTTCTCTGTTGTTCCCATGCCAACCGCTGATTCAATCATTTGCCCATCCACTTCTTTAATACCAACATATGTATTCCTAATCATTGGCAATAGTCCATATATTATAAGTGCGACAATTGCACTTTTGTTTCCGATTCCTGAGATTGTTACTAATATTCCAAATAATGCAATAGATGGAATCGTATATAAAAAATTGGTTACCACTAATAAAATTGATGCTAACAATTCATTTTTGGTCATCACAATGCCTAGCGTCAAGCCTAACACTGTGATAATAAGTACGGCAATTAAAGTAATTCCAATATGCTGCAGCAACAGTTCTAAAAAAAATTCCCAACGATCAATATAAAGATCAATGACTTCTTTTACCATATCCATCCTCTCCTCACTCGTATTTCTTTTTTTATTAAATACATTATACCATATTTATAAAAATACCAAAAAAAGATTCCTTAATTTTAAAAAATTAAGAAATCTTATCATTCATCGAATCTATCCTAATGCAACGTCTAAAATCATCATCACTGCAAAACCAACCATTGTTCCAATCGTTGCTATATCTGTCTTAGAACCGCCTTCTTCTCTTTGTGCTTCAGGAATCAATTCCTCAATAACTACATAAATCATGGCTCCTGCTGCAAAGGCTAAAGCATATGGCAGAATCGGTCGCATTGTTATCACCGCATAGGCGCCAATAACACCAGCAATTGGTTCTACAATTCCTGATGATTGGCCATATAGGAAAGCCTTGGTCCTACTAAAACCTTCTCTTCTAAGAGGAATTGAAACAGCCGCACCTTCCGGGAAGTTTTGAAGACCAATACCTATAGCTAATGCCACCGCACCGGCAACACTTGCAGTACCAATCTGGCCCGATGCCGCCGCACCAAACGCAACCCCTACTGCTAAACCTTCAGGAATATTATGTAGGGTAATTGCTAATACCAGTAAAACACTACGTTGCCAACTTGTTTTAATGCCTTCTGCCTGATCTGTTTCTAAGCCTAAATGTAGGTGAGGTAGTAACTTATCCACTAAGAATAAGAATAGTCCACCACCAAGAAACCCTATTGCTGCCGTTAGCCAGGCGGTTTGTCCAAGCTCCTCAGCCATATCTATACCCGGTGCCAACAATGACCAAAATGAAGCTGCAATCATAACGCCTGCAGCAAAACCTAGCATACCATTCAAAACGTTTTTCTTAATACTTTTAAAGAAAAATACTAAGGATGCACCAAGCGCCGTCACTCCCCAAGTAAATAGTGTACCAATAAGCGCCTGCATTATTGGGTTAAATTGTTCAAACCATTGAATCATATAATCTCCTCCTCCTTACCCAAACTTTGGATAGGGTGTATCCCCTAAGTAATCAAAATCGCCCCAATCTACATCATTATCTGCAAAAAAGGCATCATACTTTGGATATTTTCGTTCCGGTTTTGCCCAATACACGGCGTTCTTAATCACTTTTTGAATGAGTGGATTTCTATACTGGGGGTAAGTCTCATGTCCCGGTTGAAAATAAAAGATTTTCCCATTTCCACGTGTATATGTGATTCCCGCACGAAAAACTTCGCCACCTTCAAACCATCCTAAAAATAAAACTTTTTCCGGGTCGGGAATGTCAAATCGTTCTCCATACATCTCTTCGTGGGGTAAATCTATATATTCGGGTATTCCACGTGTTATCGGATGATTTTGTTCGATGACCCATAAACGTTCACGTTCTCCTACCTCTCTCCATCGAAGTGAACATGTTGTTCCCATCAGACGTTTAAAAATCTTTGAATAATGGGCTGAATGCAAAACAATTAATCCCATGCCACGCAACACTTGTTGATATACACGTTCAACAATAGCATCTGTTACTTCATCATGGGCACAATGCCCCCACCAAATGAGTACATCGGTTTTTTCCAGAACGTCTTCTGTTAGACCATGTTCCGGCTCATCAAGAGTTGCAGTTTGAACAATAATATCTTTATCTTCACCTAAAAAATCGCGAATGGTTTCATGGATCCCTTTTGGATAAATACGTTTTACTTTTTCCTCTGTTTTTTCATGTCTAAACTCGTTCCATACCGTTACATTTATTGTCATTTATATTTCCTCCATTCTTTACAGACTGCTACCACATTTAGGACAAAACTGAAAATCATCTGTTGTAGAATATCCACAGTGCTCACAAATTTTAATGGTTTTATCCCCACATCCAAAATCTAAGGTGTTAATATCTATTTTGACTTCATCACCACGTGCTATAGCTCGTCCTATGTCTTCATTGAGTTGTGCGATCTTATCGCAACAACGCATACGCACATAATAGTGTCGATTCCATTTAAAAATCGGAATGAAAAACAGCATAAAATAATTATACCGCATCCATACTTCGATTTGATCATACTGTCCGCAGCAAGTACAAATAACAAGTTGGCGAAAGTCTAACATTTTTTCTTTTTGACTTATTCCCATGATTAGAAACATAGATCATTCTCCTAGAGCTATTTATGACTTCGATAATACTTAAGATATATATTATATCTTACCATATATTGATGGTGATGTTCCATATTCGGAACAATAATATTCGCTTTTCCGCTTTCATAGTTTATCTCTTGCGGATCTATTTCGTCAGAATCCAAGAGACGCTTTTCAGCCCATTTTGCTGCACCTAACATGGACATATCCTTTGTGTCGTTGATTATCATTGATTTGCCAAAAATATCTGAACACATTTGCATCCACATTTGTGAATTTAAAATTCCACCGGAGAGTTGAATCGTTTTTGGTTCACCAACCGATCGTATTAACATTTCATATCCTTGATACAAGTTAAATAAAACGCCTTCTAGAATGCTATAGTAATAATCTCCTAGACGATGTTGGTGATGCATGGCTTCAAATCCACCACGGCGCAACATATCCCATCCGGGACCTCGCTCTCCAAATAAAAAAGGTAAAAATATAGGCCGCTCACGCTTATTTTCCTCTTGGGTTATTTTAGCTTCTAATTCTTGATAGGAATATCTATTTTCACAAAATTCTTCTTTGAACCAATCCACACAATTACAAGCACCTGATGTCGCGGTTCCAATAAGCCAGCTTCTGGGTGATCGATAATTCCAAAGACCTGCTTCTGATGTATTTGGCTCTTCAACTGACATCCTAAGGGCTCCACTGGTTCCTACAGATAGGGTCATAGCTGTATCATCTTGACTTTCAGCCCCAATCTGGTTAAGCGCTCCATCTGGATTTGTTGCCATAACAGGAATCCCCGCTTCCACGCCTAGCGCTTTTGCTACTTCAAATGACAGGGGAAATAGAGTATTATCTTTTACGATTCTGGGGAACTGTTGCTTCTTTACACCTATTGACTGTAGTAACTGGTCATCATAATCTCTTTGGTGGATATTATAGAGACCGGAACCTGAGACCATACTTTCTGAGGTCATATATTCTCCGGTAAATTTCCAGTTTAGGTAAGAACCTTGATCCATAATTCGAAGTGTGTAATCTTCTAATAATTTACTTTCTTTATCTTCATGCATGACTCGAAGTTTAAAGTAGGGATAACTTGCATTGACAATACATCCGGTTTGATTTCGATAGGCATTGGCAAAGGCTTTATCTTTACTCAACTTTTGGCACAATTGTCCTGCCATTGGATTTGACCACAAATAAACCGGGGATACCGGCTGCATATCTGCATTACAAAGCAATAAACTATGCCATGTGGAGCTAAGGGCAATCGCATCGATAGAATGATTTTTTGCTGCGCTTGCACCTATTGCTAATAGACTCTGATATATTTCCTTGGCATCATGAATGCCGGGACCACTATTTTCTTGGTCATGTTTTTGGGTCATTACCTCTGAATGCTGCTTTTTTGTGTCGTACACCATCGCCTTCACTGACGACGTACTGGATTCAAGAACTAATATTTTCATACGCCATTATCCTAACATAACCAAACTCGTTGCCATCAATGCCATTCCGGCGATCAATCCATAAATAACAACATGATGTTCACTGTATTTTTCTGCAGTCGGTAATAATTCATCTAATGAAATATAGACCATTATTCCGGCAACTCCGGCAAATATAATCCCAAACATAAGGTCACTTGCAAAATTAATTAAAATAAAATAACCGGCAATGGCTCCGATGGGTTCTGATAAACCGGAAACAAAGGAATACTTAAATGCCTTTTTCTTGTCCCCTGTTGCGAAAAATATGGGTATCGATACGGCAACACCTTCCGGAATATTATGAATCGCGATTGCAATGGCAATACTAATACCTAATGTTGGATTTTCAAGAGCCGCAAAAAACGTCGCCATTCCTTCCGGAAAATTGTGAATTGCAATGGCAAGAGCTGAGAACACACCCATTCTCAGTAAATTTTTATCTTGTATCCTCTTTTTTTTCTTGACTTCATAGTCTTCAAGCTCACTTAAATTATCTACATTAGATAAGTCATAGATTTCATGAGGATTCTCATAACTTGGTACGAATTTATCGATAAGCGCAATGACTGCAATTCCACCGAAAAATGCCAGTGTTGTTACTAACATTCCTTGTTCATCACCTAAGACAAGGGATAAAGATTCATTTGCCTTAGGAAAGATTTCAATAAATGACACATATACCATAACCCCCGCTGAAAATCCAAGGGCTCCGGATAAGAATTTTTTATTTGTTTGTTTTGTATAAAATGCAAGCGCACTACCTATCCCTGTCGATAAACCTGCAAATAGAGTTAAGCTAAATGCAAATAATACGGTCTGCCATGAATGCATAATTTAAACCTCCTAAAATTAGTTAAATGTCTACTTTATGAATAGGCTTTTGATGCCTTTTTCAAGATGAAATTATAGGCCACTAATGTAGTAAAACAAAGCATTGAAGCAATCAACATTGAATGCTGAAAGCCCAATTGATCAATAAGCATTCCTCCCAATAATGATCCAAAGATCTTTCCTATTGAAGATGCTACTGCTAAAACTGTCTGACCTGTCGTTCTTAATTCTCTTCGCACTGTTTTATTAATATAGACCGCTAAACTATAGGCGAAAATAATATAAGTCATCCCATGTAACAAAGATATAAAATAGAACCATGTCGGCGACTGGCTAAATACTAACGCAACAAAGCGGACTCCAAAAATGAACATGGAAAAAAACAAGGTCTTCTTTACACCAAACCGTTCTATAATACGGTCTGCAAAATAGAGAAATGGTACTTCACTCAATGCTGCAATGAAAAACAACCATCCGACCTGACTACTCGATCCACCTTGAGCTATAAAATACACCGCAAAAAAAGTCATAAAAAAGCTCATCATGATTTGCGCTATAACGGTTAAACTAATAAAAATTGTTAACATACGGTCTTCAAAGATCACTTTATAGGAGACTTTGTTATGTTTATCATGGTGCCCTTTAACCGTTGGTAATAAGGCAACAATAACAATATTCGCTACTCCGATTACTGCTGTAACATAAAAGATCATGGTAATATCAATACGCATCATTACGCCAACCAAAATAGCTACTAATGCATAACTCACCGTTCCTGCCATACGAACCGGACCATAGGATTGCCCAATATGCTCTAGAGACTCTAATGTAATGCTCTCAGAAATGGGCAACAAAGCCGCTTGGAAAATGGATACAATAAAAATAATCAATATGACATATCTATAATTAGTATTCATCGGTATTAACAATAATCCAATGACCGTTAAAAACATTAATATATTGTACACTTTATTCTTTGAAGACGCTTTATCTGTCTGTGTTCCAAACAGTGGCTGTGCAATAATTGACACAAAAGGATTAATCGCCATTAATACACCAATCTGTCCAGACGACATTTGAATTCCGTCAAAATATGTGGGTAAAAAACTCCACATAATCGGTATACATGCCCAAAACAAGGCACTTTGAAGTACGTATTTTTTCATCGATATCCTTTCACCATTTCATCCATAACCCAGCTCGTTCTTGAACCGGTAACACCTGTACTTGGCGATTCACCTTTTCCTATCAAATCATTTATAATCATTTGTATAAGGGGTTGTTGAATATGTGTCGGGTTAGTAATTTCATAACTTTTAACACCGGATTCAGTTGTTAAACGAATGGGTTCACTGCCAAAAGTTGAAAATTCAAGTCTCCCTTTTGATCCTACGATTGTATTCATATCTACCCGTTCAAATGTGTTAAAACACCACATTCCAGTGCCATGAACGCCTGATTCAAAGACAAACTCACCACTGACTATATCTTCCGCCAAATAAGTCCTGCCTTGGTTACTTGCATGACCATGAACCTCCTTAATGGGTCCGAGTATATAATCAAGGATATCAAGAGTATGGGATCCGATGTCAAAAAAGATACCACCACCTGCTGTTTTTGGATCTACACGCCATGGTAACTCTCCTTTTTCATTAGGAGTAATAAGCTCTTGATCGTTCCGAACCGTTACACAACGAACCTCCCCTATAGCACCTTCTTCAATCAATTCTTTTATCTTGTTAAACCTTGGCAACCCTCGTCGATAATAAGCAACATAAAGAGGTACATTACTTTCTTTGCATGCACTAATCATGGTATTGCATTCATCAAAATTTAATGCCATCGGCTTTTCAACATATACAGGCTTTCCGACCTTTGCACACTGCAGTGTATATTCTTTATGAAAGGCCGGCGGTGTTGCTATATAGACGGCGTCCACATCCGGATCATTAATGAGTTCATCAGCATCATCATACCATTTAGGCACATGATGGCGCATGGCATAATCTTTTGCTAACTCTCCATTACGACGCATAACAGCAACAAGTTCAGAATTGTCCGCTTTTTGAAATCCCGGTCCGCTCTTTACCTCCGTCACATCTCCACATCCGATAATTCCCCAACGTACTTTATCCATAGTATATTCCTTTCTATATTTCATCATCTTAAAATCACTTATTACTTCTATAATAACATATTTCGATAATAAATTGGAGATAGGAAATAGATATAAACTTTTGAATATATAAAATCCGGCAGAATTACTCTGCCGGATTTTATATATTGTTAAAAATTATCATTTCTCCAGAAACCAATTTGTCGCTTATTTATTTCGCAAATACGTTTGGGATCCACTTTAAAATTTCTTTGAATATCCATCAAACCATTAACTTCTTGCTGAACATCAGATAGTTGAGTATAGCAAAATCCACAAATATACGGAGATTCCTTGATAGCATCTGTAATATCTTCAAATCTTTTTATAAAAGCCTCTTCGCTATCAACTTTATCGCCATAGCCCCATCCTTCTTTATCATTATCAAAAGCTATACCACCATATTCACTAATGATAATCGGTTGACCTTTATAACTATATCCATTTGCAAAAGCAGATTTATGCCGACTATGATAGATGCTATTTTTAAGAATTTCATCTTTATAGCCATTATATCGATTGAAAAAAACATCTCCAAACTCTTCATAATCATGTAGTGTAATAATATCTGAAATTGTGTGCTCCCAACCATCATTAACAATAACCGGCCGATACGGATCCATAGTTTTTGTTAAATAATAGATTGATTCTGTAAAATATTGTTGTGCTTGATTAGTTTTAACTTCCGGAATTCCCCACGACTCATTAAATGGTGTCCACGTAATAATACTTGGATGATTATAGTTTTGAGAAACAATTTCCATCCATTCTTTTGTTAAAGACTCAACTGCATAATCCGAAAACTGATATGCTGCCGGAAATTCACTCCACACCAAAACACCTTTAACATCACACCAATACAAAAAACGTTCATCCTCTACTTTTTGGTGTTTTCTCACCCCATTGTATCCAAGCTCCAATGTTTTATCAATATCCGCTATCAAGGCTTCTTCATTTGGTGGGGTTAAATGGGAATCTTTCCAATAACCTTGATCTAATAGCAATCTTTGATAAAGCGGAACACCATTAAGCAATATATTGCTTTGTTCAATTCGAATCTCTCTCATACCAAAGTATGAATTCACTTCGTCTAAAATCTTACCTCCCTTTATTATCCGAACATTCAAGTCATATAAATTCGGCGCATTGGGCGACCAAGTTTCCATTCCCCATTCACTGACCGCTAGTGAAAAAACATTTAGATGTATTTTAGAATGGTTTTCAACTATTCTAACCTGAGATTTATTAACTTCAACTCCATCGAATTCAACGCTAGCTTCAATGACTAAATCTTCCGAATTCATTTCTACATCCAATTCTACTTCTACTTCTTTTTCTTTAAAATTCGGAGTTATTTTTAATGTTTTCAAATATTCTTGTGGCAGACTCTCTAACCAAACTGTTTTCCATATACCTGTCGTCTGCACATACCAACATCCATAATTATTGTCTTTCCATCGTTGTTTTCCTCGTGGTTGATGTGCATCATATGAATCTTCTACTTTTACAACAAGAGAATTTTCTCCGACGTGGGCAACATCTGTAATCTCAAACGAAAATCTTGCGTAGCCACCACGATGCTTTCCAACGAATTGTCCATTCACCCAAACTTTGGTGATATAATCACTCCCCTCAAAATGAAGCATAATGCGACCCTGTTCTTTCATCGCTTCTGTTATATTTATATTTCGACTATACCATACAAAATCATGACGTTCTTCTTTTTCAATGCCACTCATCTTTGTTTCATATGTATAAGGAACAGTAATCTTCATGTCCCCACGAAAATCTTTGTACCAAGATGCCTCTTCACCAATATTTTGATCATCAAAAGCAAACCCCCATATTCCATTCAGATTTTCCCATTCTCCTCGTACCATTTGTGGCCTTGGATAATCTTTTATATATGTTTTCATTGTAATTCCTCCATTTTTAAGTAGTTTTGCTAAGTATTTGAATAAATCTGCTTACAATCATTAATGCAATATAAAAAATAATCGCATATCGACCATCTCGATAAGAAAATGATGATTGTGCAAATCCAAAAATCATTATGTTACTAATTAACAAATAATAAAGGGACGATTTTCCCACACTTTCTAAATATTTAATTATTTTTCGTAAAAATTCATGCTTTAAATGACAATATTCTATTTGATAACTTAACCATCGAAAGATATAAAGGATTGCAGCTCCTCCCAATATATATATAGGCGATGGTGGAAATCTAGATGGTTCTTGCTTTGTTACAAAACTATAAATAATATAACTACCTGTTGCTATAATACTTAATAGGAATAAATACTTCTCTGCTTGTTTTTTATTTCGACTGAAAAAGATTCCTAGGAAAAACCAAAATGAATACTGGATTACAGGAAAAGTAATGTAATCGTAAGAACCCAGTATTAAGGCTGATCTCGGCGTGGTAATCCAACTATAGGATAAAAAACAGCTCAAAAGACTTACTACCATTAATACTAAAAGGACATATTGGTTAACTTTCTCAAAAAATCTAAAGAAGATTATACTAAGCAGAATAAACAATACAAAGGCAATGAGAAATTCTGACCATCCAGCGAATCTTTTTAACAAAACTACATCAAGCACAGTATCCACGCGAAATATCTGATTTTCCATTAACGCTATAAATGAAATACTCGATATGTAATACGCTCCTAATATTTTTAACCCACTAGTCATCATTCGTCTGAAACTATTTCGAAACCCTTTTTCAAAATACGCTTTATTAATGACGTAACCGTAAGCAAATATGAAACCCGAAAATGAGATTAAATTTACACCTCGTACAACCAGCCCTTGTAGCATTTTGGATTCTTCACCAAAAAATTGTATCGAATGCCCCAAGATCATTGCCAGAACAAGCATAGCCTTAAAATAATCTACCCATCGCTCTCTTTTGATAATTATATTAGTCAACCTTTAACTCCTGTCATAGTAATCCCTTGAACTATTTGTTTCTCAAATATTATATACAAAATAATCATAGGTATAGATGCAACCATATTTGCCGTTAATGGTTTTACATAATCCACAGTGTACGTCCCTGCAAATGTTGGTATACCAATAGGTAACGTGAATTTTGAGCTGCTCATCGCACATAATAATGGCCATAAATAATTATTCCAACTTGCGATAAACGCAAAGATACTTACGGTAGATAGAACCGCCTTGGATAAAGGTAAAACAATTTTGAAAAAAATGGTCAAATGATTTCCACCGTCGATTTTGACCGCTTCTATCAACTCATTTGGTATCCCTCGTAAAAACGTCACCATAATAATAAGATTCATCGAACCTGCAATAGCCGGAAAAATCAACCCTGGATAAGTATCAATCAAATCAAATCCATTGACTGTAATAAACAAGGGTACAATTGTCGCTTCTCCCGGAACCATTAGTCCAAGCAAAAAATAAAAGAATATCAAACGACTTCCTCTAAATTCAATTTTTGCGATTGCATAAGCTGCCATTGCTGATAAGAATACAGTAAGCACCGTTGCAACCACCGCAATAAAAAGACTATTAAACATCCAAAGTGGTACTTCACTATTCATAATAATATCCGGATAATTTTGTAATGTGTATGGTGGCTTGAACCAATCCCATACACTCGTTATTTGCCTGCCCTCTACCTGAAGCGAAACAGCTAAAGACCAAAGAATCGGCGCCAAAAAAATAATTGCAATCGCACCTGATAAAATTGTTAATGACGTATTCCCTATACGTGCTTTTTTTATTCCCGCGTTCCGAATCATACCTTCTCACTCCTTTTTTGCATAATTTGTTGAACGAGTGATAGCAGAACGAGCACAAAAAACAACACATACGACATCGATGCTGCATAACCCATGCGTCCTTTTGTAAACGCTGTTTCATAAATATATTGAATCATTGGGCGTGTTGACGATGCAGGCCCACCACCTGTTATTAAAAATATTTGTCCAAACACTTTAAAGCATGCAATTAGCTGTAGTAAGGAGACTAAATATGTTGTTGGTTTTAACAAAGGTATGACAATATGAAAGAGCCTTTGTCGACTATTCGCACCATCTATCTCTGCCGATTCAAGAACTTGCGGTGAAATATCTTGAAGCGCCGACAAATATAACATCATGCTAAATCCAACTGTCCACCAAACCGTCATTGAAGTAATTGTCACCCACACTAAACTAGGATCTTGCAGCCATTGTAATTCTTGATTAATAGATAATGTTCCGATTGAATGCAAGAACCCGTTAATAAATCCTCTGTATGGCGCAAACATATATTGAGCAATAAACGATGCAACTGCAACGGATAAAACACTTGGCAAATAATAACTAATTCTTAGTATTTTTTTTAATCTAGATTCTCGATTTGCTAGCAATGCTAGCATAAGTGCAACCACCACCATAGAAGGTGCTGTAATAATTACAAATTTCAATGTATTCAGCATCGCTCCAACAAAATTTTTATCTCCTAAAAATCGCGAGTAATTATCAAGACCAACAAAGCCTGATTTTCCCATCAAACTCCATCTATGAAAACTTACATAAACCCCCTGAATAACTGGCCATATTGTAAAGAGTGTATACAATGCTAAAAAAGGAAATATGAATCCTGTTATTGTCAGAAATAATCTGATTTTTTTCTTCTTAATCTCCATTTTTATTCTCCTCTTTTTATAATGATAAGGGAGCAAAACACTCCCTTATCAAGTTTTGTTAAAATATGTTGGATTCAAGTTCACTATACAAATTATTTATAGCTGTTTCCACATCATTTTGTCCCGTCCAATAAGCGTTTAATGTATCAATCATTCCAGCTTTCATCGCATAAAAGCTTGAGCTTTGTGGTGGTAAAACTGCTGTATTTAATGCATTTTTATAATCACTTCTATAATCTAGTGCAGCATACTCATCACTATTTACAACTTGAACATTTGAAGGTATTTGACCAGACTTCGCCCATGTAACTCCTCCATCTGAAGCTGCTGAAACAATAAATTTAACAGATTCAAGGGTTTCTTGTTCTGTTCGATCTTTTGCAAAAGGAATAATCATAATATGTGCATCTGCCCAGCAGGCATCCGTTTCAAACAATTTCGGGAAATTCTGTGCTCCAAAATTTAATCCTTCCGTTTTTTCAAAAGCTCCTGTCGCCCATGTCCCACCAAATAAAATTCCCGCTTTACCACTTTGGAAAAACGCCTGATGGTCATCAATTCCTTCAAGAATATATCCTTCTTCATACAAGCTTTTAACAAATTTGGCTGCTTCCATTGCAACTTCTTTATCTAAAGTTACTTCTGTTCCGTCTTCACTAAGAATTGCTGTTCCATTCATTTGGAAATATGTCGCCCACCATACGCGATAAGGATCATCTCCTGAGTTTGTTAGCGCTAAAGCTGATGATCCGTCAGGAATAACTAACTTTATCTTATCAAGAATGGAAATAAAATCATCCGCACTATTAATTTCTAGTTTTCCTTCAGAATTTAATTCAACACCTGCTTCATCTAATATATCTCTGTTGTAATACATGATTTCTGCATGAGTATCTAACGGAATTCCATAAGTATCTCCACTAAACGTTACACTATCTATCGAGCCGTCAGTGTATAAATCGGACATACTCACTCCTATGTCTTCTAAATAGCTATCAATAGGAACCACAGCACCCTGTTCAACTAATTCCGGTAATTTGGATACATGAGACACTCCAATATCCGGACCTTTTCCTGCTGCCACAGCCGTTTGTAATTTTGTATAATAGTCAGCCCATACAAGCATAATCGGTTGAACTTCCATATCCGGACCTTCTGAATTATAGGCATCTATCATTTCGTCCATGAATCCACCATCGCCACCACTAAATAATGACCAAAAGACCAAACTTCCTTCTTTGACTTCTACACTTTCCGGATTATTGACTGTACCATCTTCGTTGATATCTGCTTGAGCTTCTGATGTTTCATCACTTGCGTCTGCTGAGCCAGCGTCTGTTGTTCCATTATCTGCCGTTGTATTTTCTGCAGAATCACCTGTAGCTACATCTTCACCTTGTGTTCCACAACCCACTACCATTAAGGTTACCATCACTGCGACTAATAAAATACTTGTAATTTTTTTCATTTTTTCCTCCCTTTTTACATTAGTATAATAGTTACAATTCATTACGTTATATTGCCGGCATATAATATAACAATAATATTGTTTTTATGTTCAGGTTTTGCATCTTCACGCAGAATACAAACAATATTAATGTTCTATATTTTTGATATTAGTTGATATTTACCACTTAGTCAAGTGTTTTTTTCACTTTTTTGTGCTTTTAGAACAATTTAAAAACAGATATTTTATTGTTTTATTTTTTTAAACAATTATTTTGTTATTTAATTTCAAAATTAAAGCCCGGAATTCCTCCGAGCCATTTTTAATACTCTATACTTAGTATAATATCCTGTGCGTAATCCCCGAATCTTTTACCAAAAAGATTAAAACCACCTATATATTTGGCATCCGGTTTGTTGCCAATTTTTACCTCAATATAATCTTGGTTCATAATTGCCATTTGCTCTAAATTCAACGAACCAATATGTTGATCATTAATATAAACTCCTTGTTCATTGATTTCCCAATTAACTAAAACGCCATATTGCGTTGATCCATCCGGCCAATCTATAGGATTAAGGCGTCCACGCCTTGCACCAAAATCACTTGGACTCTGCCAATATCCACAATCAACCCCATTAATCCAAAGCGTTATATCCGACTTCCAATCCAATCGATAATTTGGCGCTTCAGAACATATTTCCATAGTCAAACTCATTCTTTTAGGAATGTGATTTTTTGGTACAAGATTTGGAAAACGATAGGTAATCACACCACCCGAACTCCATAAAAGTTGGGCTCTCACTCGTTCAGGCAAATAGAAATTACTCACCACGTCTTCCACACCAATAACACCTTTCTCATTGGCTAAACCACAAGTCGGAACCGCTTCGCAAGAACAAAATGATCCTACCGGCATCTCAACACTAACAATTTTATCAACATCTTTGTTTTTACTCAATAAACTAATATTCAAAAAATCAGGTTTTCTATGACAAAGTTTTGTTTTACCTCTTGTTCCGGGCAATTCTTCGAGACGTATAAGCTGGGCCGTTTCTAGCGTCCGCACATGCATCGCAGCACTTGATGCAGGTATGTCTAATTCTTTAGCAATCTCTCCGATAATTAAACTTTTTTCATATAATAACTTAAGTATTTCAATGCGAATCGGCGACGATAACGCTTTTCCAACATTACAAATCAACTCTTCATCTTCCATATCTAGATCCAAAAATTTTGACACATTGTTCCCCTCCTTAATTATTCCATCAACCTTAGATAGCGTTCAACCGTTTCTCTAAATTCACCTATATTCATTGCCGCTGAATATCTCTTGGCCTCTTTACCATCAACGAATAAGCCTATAATTGGGGCTGTATAAATCTGATATTCACCTTTTGCCGCTTCGACAAGGGACAAGTCCACAGAGCAAGTAGCCACTTCGGGAAATTCATCTAACACACTTGCAATTTTTTTCTTAAGAGGTGCACAAACACCACAACTTGGCATGGTAAAAACAGCGACCGCCATAAAATGTTCTTGAACCATTTCTTTTAATGCATTTATATCCGTAATTTCTTGCATACACTCACTCCTATTCTTCAAATATTTCTTTTACTATAACACTTAATTCTGGGAATGCATAGGAGCTTAAGGATTCATTGGCGCTATATACAGTAAAATTCATTAAGTCATAATCAGTGAACGTATATTGTAAAACTTTCTGCTGGTGAATATCGATAATCCAATATTCCTTAATCCCGGATCGCATAAATGTATTTAGTTTATCCAGCATATCTCGAGATTGAGTCGATGACGAAAGAACTTCAATGACAAAGGTGGGAATACCGCTATACCGACCTTTGTCATCAATCTTGGTCTCCCCATCACAGATTACCAGCAAATCCGGCTGTACCACATCGGGTGTCTTAATGTCTTTTTTATAAAGGGTCACATCAAAAGGCGCCAAAAACACTTTACAGCTCTTTCCTTTGAAAAAGGTTTTAAGTATAAGGTGCAAATTACCGACAACATCTTGATGAAAACTATTGGGTGAGGCCTGAAGAATAATCTCTCCATTAATATACTCCATTCTGGCTTCAATCGTTTCACTTATGTGCAAAAATTCTTCATAAGAAACATTTTGCCCTTGATAATCGACGGCTTCTTCCTTGGCTAAGAGATATCCTGTAAAATCTTGTATATATGGAACAAGGCGAGCAATTCGCTCACCGTTTTTTGTAATCACCGTTTCTTTTTTTTGAGTCGCTTCATTCAAATACTTACCTAAGTTCGTTTTTAACTCCGTTGCTGTAATGATGCGATTCGCCTCATAAACTTTTGTATTTTCCTGCATAATCCCATCTCCATTTCCAATCCAACAAAGGTATGAATAACCGCAAACACTAAGGGAATGGCAAAAACCACCAGAATCTGTCGCAAGATTGTGCCTCGAACTTCATCTTGATCCATACCGACTTTTTGCAAAATATCAAAGTTGTATCGGTCGTCGTAACCTTCAGCTAGTTGCTTATAATACATCACAATGATAAAGCAGACCATAAATATGACACTACAAAAAAGTCCTAAAAAGAGCAATCCTCCCGACATAGCCCGAACTTCTCTTGCACCTTCATATGCATTTGAAAAACTAATCGTTACATCTTTTTCTTTCGTTACCCATGCATAAAGACTCTCGACAAAAGCTTCATTACTAGTTTCACCTTTAAGCTCTATGTGTCCCGTTTACTGGACTGTTGATAGACTCCGTCGTCATAGGAATACTGGCGTCAATCGGATATCTAAAGGCATGAATGGATTCCATACCACCAAATAATGCCACTGTACATACAAGCGTAATAATAACCATGGTAGTGAACTACTCGGTAATGAATTATCGAGCATCTTATGAAGGCTGACGCCC
>ASRK01000095.1_pt1 | contig 17535 bp, 16 predicted proteins | sample 693218 | NCBI WGS metagenome assembly ASRK01 (sample SAMN02169240, study PRJNA158439) | bioreactor metagenome | isolation source: day 48 sample from continuous culture bioreactor inoculated with sediment... | place: Germany: Bremen
TTATCTCTTTTGAATTTATTTGCCATGTTCTGATTTGTGGTACCAAGTCTTTTGCTAAGTTCTATTATTGTTACATTATTTCTTTTTAGTAAAATTCGGATTTTTTCACCCATCGTTAATTTCATTAATTATCACCTACCTACGTTAGATAATACACCTATAAGTGAATTTCTGCAATAAAATAAGTGAAACATTGATTGTATTAATTATAAAGTGTATTATCACATCATAAAATGAATATTGGAAAGGAGCAAAAAAAATCATGAGTAAAATTATAGCTGTAGCTTCCCAGAAAGGCGGAGTGGCCAAAAGTACAACATGCAGGAATGTAGCAACAATTTTAGCAAAGGAGGGATATAAGGTTTTAGCAATTGATACAGACAATCAAGCTTCCATGACAGACTGTTTTGGTATTGAAAAGCCAGAAACACTTAAGACGACACTCTATCATTTAATGATGTCCGTTATGAATGAAGATGATCTTCCATCAAAGGAGATATACATAATTAAAAGGGATGGAGTGGATGTCATACCGAGCAGTATAGAAATGTCGGCTATTGAAATGAACTTGGTCAGTACCATGAGTAGGGAATACGTTTTAAAGACAATTACAGAACAGCTTCGAGATAATTATGATTACATTATTGTAGACTCAGCACCATCATTAGGTTTAATGACATTAAATGTACTCGCTGCTTGTGACAGTGTATTGATTCCGGCAACACCGGAATATCTATCAGTTAAAGGTCTAGAGCTATTGCTTCATACCATTATGAAGATAAAGCGTCGAATTAATCCAAGGATTACGTTTGAAGGCATTTTGTTAACGATGTTTGATGAACGTACCAATCTATCAAAAAACATGATAGGAATGGTAGAAGAAGCTTATGGAGATCATATTAAGGTGTTTGACATTAGAATTCCCAAATCGGTAAAAGTCGGAGAAGCCAATCTGCAAAGTAAATGTATCGTGGATTATATGCCAATGAATAAAGCTGCTATTGCTTATCAAGAAATAACAAAGGAGTTGATGAATAATGGATAAAACGAAAATGAAAAAAGTCGAAACCTTTGCCTCAATATTTGGTGAAGACCATAGTGAAGTGCCATCTGAAAAAACAGATGGCACTACGTCATTAAAGATAGATGACCTTATCCCCTTTAGTAATCATCCATTCAAGCTTTATGAAGGGGAACGATTTAATGACATGGTTGAGAGCATCAAACAATATGGCGTTATTGTTCCCATTGTTGTAAGAAAATTAGATGACAAGTATGAAATCTTGAGTGGGCATAATCGTGTCAATGCAGGAAAAGAAGCAGGATTAACTGATATTCCAACAGTTATTAAAGAAGGACTTACAGAAGAAGAAGCGACACTCATTGTCACTGAAACAAACATTATGCAACGCTCTTTTTCGGAACTAGCACATTCAGAAAGAGCGACAGTTATTTCAACGAGGCACAGTGCCATGAAGAATCAAGGTGTTAGAACTGATTTGCTAGATGAAATTGAAAAGTTGTCTAAAGCACCTAGCTTGGCAAGTGAAGAGACTTTTTATCCATTGGATAAAAAGTTAAGAACACATGAGACTATTGGTAATGAATACAATTTATCTCAAGCATCGGTTGCGAGATATCTTCGTATCGATAAGCTGAGTGATGCGATTAAAGACCTTGTTGATGAAGGCAAAATTGCTATGCGAGCTGGTGTTGACCTTTCCTATCTATCACAGGAAAATCAAGAAATGGTGGAAGCCATTATTTCTGAAAACACCTTTAAAGTGGATATGAAAAAAGCTTCTCTTTTGAGGATGCGTGAGAAAGAAGGAAATTTAAATTGGAATACTGCCAAACAGATTATCAGTGGAGATATACTTAAGAGTACAGGTAAAGTTAAACCATTCAAAATACAACCAACCATTATTTCTAAATATTTTAATTCTAGCGAAGATAGAAAAGCGATTGAACAAACCATAGAAAAAGCATTGGACTATTATTTTCACCAGATGAAGACACAGTCTAATGACAAGGAGGAGGGGGAGGAGATGATTGAGTAGGCTGACAGAAATCAAAAAAATTTATGACTATATATTGAAAGCTATTATGCAAGATGAGCAGGCCTGGAAAGACTTTTTAACATTTCACGCGAGAATATATAAGCACAGTTTTAATAATGTTATTTTAATCTATGCTCAGCGCCCGGATGCAACTTTAGTTGCTGACATGAAGTTGTGGAATCGACGTATTGGACGATGGATTAATCGAGGTTCTAAGAGTATTGCTGTTTTCGATGACCAGAGCCCACAGCAAAAACTTAAATATTTGTTTGATATTGAAGATACTCATGGAGAGCCCCATACAGTCCCCAAAGTTTGGAATCTAAATACAATATTAGAATCTGAAGTAATAAAAAATTTAAAAACAAAAAGTTTAGGGGAGTGGACGGAACGACGAACACAAGAAATAATCCTATCCTATCAAGAAGACATTCAAAAAGAATTAGAACAAGAGATTGGAAAGAGTAAATTATCGGCCTTACCACTTCAAGGTGTGATTAATCAGTTTATGGACACCTTGATTGATAGCATTGAATTTATGACATTAAGCCGGTGTGGCATCGTTAATCCGAGTACAAGTAATCCAAATCCCTTCAAACTACTGACAGACTTTGATTCAAAAGCATTAACATTACAACTTGGGCATTATACAAGCACCATTTCAGAAGAAATTTTAAGAGAAATTGAAGAAGAAATTAAAATAATTAAAAAAGAAAAAAGGAGTGTGAAAAACGATGAAAGCCGTAGAATTGAACTACAAGGAGATGGACGGAATTTATCATCCTCAGATTCAAATATCGAGGGAGGAATGCTACGACAAGAAGCCACTAGGAAAGTACGGGCAGATGGCCATGAATTATCTGAAAGAGGAACACATCAATCGGTACAATTATCTAGTGACCGAGGGAACGCTGCTTCCAATGATGCATCAAGTGAACGAGGAAGCGTGGGAGAGGATAGAGAAACTTCAGGATCAAATGTTACAGAAAGAGCCGATTCAGGACCCGACCAACACCTATCAGACTTATCGTCACAGGGAGATGATACGAACGAGAGCGGAAGAGATCGTTCTTCAGGAAATCATCTTCAAGGAGAGATAGCAAAAGATTTAGAGCTGCCAGAGCGTAGCTCTTTTTTAATGGAGTTAACAGATGTTGAGCTTATTGAAAAGGTGATGCTAAGAGGTTCTGGATTTGAAGGTGGGAAACAACGGATTGTAGATTTCTTCTCAGAAGAACATACTGCAAAAGAAAAAGCAGATTTTCTAAAAAACGAATATGGTACTGGTGGTAGTTCCGTTACATTCTCTGATGATCTAAGCGGTTATGAAAATCACGACAGTAAAGGGATTACCATTGATCTTTATAAAAGCGATAAAGAAATTCATTTGTCTTGGGCTAAAGTTGCTTCCGGTATTGATGCCTTAATTAACAACGGTAAATATTTTGAAACTCGGTATAAAAATGATAATCCACCAACAAGAAAGGCAGTGTATCAACCAACGCTATTTGACATCAATTACACTGAAAATGACATTACACATGAGAACTATAAAAAGTTAATGAAGATTGCCCCAGGTATCTTAAAGGGACGTTATAGCTATATGAAGCTAAAAGCACCTGGCTTTATGGACCTTGTTATTGAAAAGCTCTATGAGAATAGAATCTCTCTATCCCATTATTACGAGCAAAATGGAGATTTAATGAGTGATCCGGACATGGAACTCATTGTGGACCATAATCAAAAGACATTAACAGCAGCAACCTTTCAGCAAGATAACATGGCAATCTATCATGAAGCGTATCAAGGTGATGAATTAATTAATCCTAATTTAGAAGATGAGTTAAATGATTTTCTGAAAGACTGGTTATCGAATATTGCTAGGCAAGGTCATATTGTTTATAAGGCTTATTATTCAGAGGATGTAGACGAGGCAAACGTAGAACCAACCTTTGATGATAAAGGTCATGAAATCCTTATTGAAGCATCTTCGGGAACAGATGATTTATTGGATTTAGAAGATGAGAATCTTCATGAAAAAATCAATTATCAATTTTCACCTGAAGATGAAATTGGTATTGGTGGGTTAAAAACAAAATTCAGAGCCAATGTTGAAGCGATTAAAACGTTAAAAGTTATTGAAGTAGAAAACCGAATGGCCACTGACAAAGAACAGTCCATCTTAGCCAAATACGTTGGTTGGGGTGGTATGCCACAAGCTTTTGATGTAGGGGCAAGTGGTTGGAGCAATGAATACGGCGAACTAAAAAAACTGTTGTCACAAGAAGAATATGATAGTACAAAAGCGTCAACGCCTAATGCCCACTATACATCCTCTGTTGTTATTCAAAGCATTTATCAAGCACTTGATCAGTTTAGTTTTAAAAAAGGGAACATCTTGGAACCTTCCTTAGGCGTTGGTAATTTCTTTTCCCACCTTCCTGGTTCTATGAATAAGGCAAAACTTTTTGGGGTTGAACTAGATGATGTATCCGGACGTATTGCAAGACACCTCTATCAGAAAGCGCAGATTCAAGTCAAAGGCTATGAAGAAACACAGTTTGAAGATAACTTTTTTGATGTAGCTATTGGCAATGTACCTTTTGGGAATTACAAAGTATATGACAGACTTTATGATAAGCATAATTTTATGATTCATGATTATTTCTTTGCAAAAACACTAGATAAAGTACGTCCTGGTGGCATCATCGCCTTTATTACCAGTAAGGGAACCATGGACAAAAAAGATCAAGCCTTCAGGAAGTATATTGCTGAAAGAGCTGAGCTGATAGGTGCAATACGATTACCCAATACAGCATTTAAAGAAAATGCTAATACTGATGTAACCGCTGATATTCTTTTTCTTAAAAAAAGAGAACGTCGGTCGGTGGAATTACCAACTTGGCTATCGGTCTCTGATAATGAAAATGGGGTCCCCGTCAATCAGTACTTCATTGACCATCCCCATATGATGCTTGGTGAGATGGTATTTGATGAAAGGATGTTTGGTAGAGACAGTCGCTATACGACATGTGTAAATACAGACAATAGCTTTAATCTGGAAGAAGTGCTATCAGAAGCGGTGTCTCATCTTGAAGCTGAAATTGGTTACTACGAGCAGGCGAAAAAAGAGGACAGCAATGACATACCTGCTGATCCAAAGTACAAGAACTACTGTTATGCCTTTATTGATGACAAACTTTATTACCGTGAAAATTCTATTATGAGACGAATGGATTATACCGGTAAAACCCTTGAACGAATTCAAGGCATGATGGCAATTCGGGATATAACAAGAGAAATCATTACACTTCAAACGGAAGGCTGCACGAGAGAATCACTTGAAAAGGCTCAAGTTCAATTAAATCAAATCTATGATGCATTTGTTAAAGACTTTGATTATATTACTTCAAGACCCAATGCCAGTGCCTTCCGTGATGACAATGACTACCCGCTTTTATGTTCTCTAGAGGTGGAGGATGAAGATCATCATGTCACAAAGGCAGATATGTTTAGCAAAAGAACCATTAAGCCTTATGAATCCATAACAGATGTTGATTCTGCATTTGAAGCATTAACAGCGTCCTTAAATGAAAAAGGCATGGTGGATATTCCATTTATGGCTGAGCTTTATGATGAAGAACCTCAAGTCATCATTAAGGAGCTTGAACAAGACATCTATCTGAACCCTGAAAAGTATGATGAAAATGATGCTTTGAGAGGTTGGGAAACTGCTGATGAATACCTTTCAGGTGATGTGAGGCAAAAGCTTAAATTTGCCAAAGTTTTTGCGGATATGAATCCAGAATTCTTTTTAAAAAATGTGCCTGCCCTAGAAAAAGTACAACCCATTGATCTTGAGGCCAGTGATATAGATGTAAGGTTAGGGACTACATGGATTGAAACCGCAGATTATGAACAGTTCATCTATGAGACCTTGAAAACACCGAGATATTATCACAATACTGGTGGTAGAAATGAAATCAAAGTGCACTACAACAATTACAATGCAAGCTTTGGAGTTGAGAACAAAGGATTAGATGGGTATTCAGTATCAGCCAAAGAAACCTTTGGTACATCTAGAATTAATGCTTACTACATCATTGAAGACAGCTTGAATCTTAGAAATTCTACGGTTAAAGACCGTGTTGAAGATGGAGACAGTGTCAAATATGTCATCAACAAAAAAGAGACAATGCTGGCAAGAGAAAAACAATCGCTATTAAAACAAGCCTTTAAAGAATGGTTATTTAAAGATCCAGAGAGACGTAAAAAGTATGTGGATTATTATAATCAGCACTACAACAATATCCGCCTGAGAGAATATGATGGAAGTCATTTAAAATTGCCGGGGATGAATCCAGACATTAAATTAAGAGAACACCAAACAGCTGCCATTGCAAGGATTATCTATGGTGGCAGTACACTTCTAGCACATTCTGTAGGGGCAGGTAAGACTTTTGAAATGGTTGCCAGCTGTATGGAGCAAAAGCGACTGGGATTGATTAATAAAGCAGTTCTTGTTGTACCAAATCACTTAACACAGCATATCGGTAGTGAGTTCTTAAGGCTTTATCCATCGGCTAATATCCTAGTCACCACAAAAAAGGACTTTCAAAAATCCAATCGAAGACGTTTTGTCAGTCGTATTGCTACTGGTGCTTATGATGCTGTCATTATGGGCCACTCACAATTCGAGAAAATTCCTGTCTCTAAAGAACGTCAGGAAGAAATGATTCACAGGCAAATTAATGATATCTCTGCTGCTATTGCTGATGCAAAAAGAAGTAATGGTGAAAACTGGAATATTAAGCAAATGGAAAAACTCAAGTTATCATTAACAGCTGAAATCAAACGACTTCACGACAGTCCCAAAGATGATGTCATTAACTTTGAAGAGCTTGGAATAGATTGCGTTTATGTAGATGAAGCACATTATTTTAAGAACTGTGCTGTATTTTCAAAGATAAGAAATGTTGCTGGAATATCTAATACACGTAGTAAAAAATCCATGGATATGCTCATGAAAACCCAGTATATCCAAGACATCAATCAAGGTAGGGGTGTCATCTTTGCCACTGGAACCCCCATCAGTAATAGCATGACGGAAATGTATGTGATGCAAAGGTATATTCAAAATAAGGAGCTTGAAGCAAGAGGTATTCATCACTTTGATGCATGGGCAGCACAGTTTGGAGAAGTGGTATCAAGTCTTGAATTAGCACCTGAAGGAACGGGTTATCGCTATAAAAGCAGATTTGCTAAGTTCTCAAATTTACCAGAGCTGATGACGATTTTTAAAAATATGGCAGATGTAAAAACGGCTGATATGCTTAAGTTACCTATTCCTAAATTAAAGGGAGACAAACATAAGTTGATTTCAGCTGAGTCCAGTGATTTTACAAAAGAGATTATGGAAAGCTTTGTTGAAAGGGCAAGTGATATTCGAAATGGTATGGTTGATCCAAGGATTGATAACATGCTTAAGATAACTAATGAAGCAAGACTATTGGGACTTGACCCAAGACTGCTTTATGATGAAGCACCTAATGAACCAGATAGTAAAGTCAATCAGTGTATTGATAGGGTCTTTGAAGAATATACGGAGAGCCATGCTTTTAAAGGAACACAAATCATATTTTGTGATGTAGGAACGCCTAATACAGATGGGCGTTTTTCTGTATACCCTTATATCAAGGAAGAATTGATAAAGAGAGGTATTCCAGAAAAAGAGGTTTGCTTTATACATGATGCCAACAGTGAAGCGCAAAGAGAAACCCTATTTGCAGATATGCGTAGTGGTAACAAACGTATTATCCTTGGTTCAACTGCCAAGATGGGCACAGGAACCAATATTCAAGACCGTTTAATTGCCCTCCATCATTTAGACTGCCCTTGGAGACCAAGCGATCTGGAGCAGCGAGAAGGAAGAATCTTAAGGCAAGGCAATCAAAATGAAGCTGTAAATATCAATAAATACGTTACAAAATCAACCTTTGACAGCTATTTGTGGCAAATTGTTGAGAACAAACAACGCTTCATCAGCCAAATTATGACTAGTAAATCCGTTGCTAGAAATGCTGAGGATATTGATGAAACGGTACTATCTTTTGCAGAAGTTAAAGCACTGGCAACAGGAAACCCTTTGATCAAAGAAAAGATGGATATTGATAATGAAGTCAGTCGTTTAAGCCTTTTAAAGTCTGAATACAACAGCAGAAGGTATGCCATGGAGGATAACTTTACCTACAAATATCTAAAGCTGATTCAACAGGCAAAACAGCGACTTGAAGGATTGATTAAGGACATCAGTAGGCGAGATATGAATAAGACAGAAGAGTTTCAAATCAATATTAATGGCAAATTCTTTGATGAAAGAGAAAAAGCCGGAACTTATCTTCAAGTATTACTATCAAGGATTGAACCAGATAAAGAAACCAATATGGGTACATTTAATGGCTTTGATCTCTTGATCCTAAAGAACAAATTCTTTGGTCAGCATAAGATGATCCTTCATGCAGAGCAAAAGTACGAAGTTGAATTTGGAGATAGTCCCCACGGCAATATGGTTAGGCTTGAAAACCTTTTGGAAGGGCTTGAGAAGCGCATTGAAAAAACAGAAAGCCAGATTGATGAGTATGAAAGAAACATGACCCAATCCAAGGAAGAATGGGAAAAACCATTTATGTATGAGCAAGCATTGAATCAAAAGCTTAAGCGGCAAGTTGAACTTAATGCCGAATTGGATATGGATAAGAAGGATGAAGTAATTAGTTTGGAAGACGATGGGTTGGTTAGATTAATTGAAGAAGACAAGGATGACACAATCGAAATTTAGGAGATGAAAGCTATGAACAAAGCAATTTTAGAAAAATCAAAAGAAGAAAAAGTGTTGGAATTAATGTGTGCTGTTTTAGAACTGAGTGAGGAGACCGAGCAAAGAGTTATTAAAATAATTAAAACAGTCGGGCTCGCAAGTTTTTTTAATGGCTTTGAAACCATGAAATTTACAGAAGAAGAGAAGGAGCGTATTAGAGCGCTCAAGCATGTGATTGAAGCCAAAGCAAAATCAATCGAAGCGATGGAAGGAGGCCAATAGAATGGGAACAAAAGTGCAGTACACCGATGATTTTTTTCATGGATTAAATAAATTGACCGGTATTCCAATGAATAAAATCAAAAATTATGCCAAAGAAAATAATCCATTTAATATTTTAGAGCATCCAAATGTATTGGAACCCAATCAGCGCCAATTGGAAAAAATTAATAAACTCAATGAATTTATCGCGACCTACAATGTATTAAAATTAGAGCAAGAGAAGGAAAAGATTAGTTTTCATTCACCAAATGAATCAGGACAGTATTTTGCATCCCTTCTTGGTGGTATGAAAGACCGTGAACGTTTTCTTGTTGCTTTTTTAGATAACAGTAACAGTATTATTGAGCTTCAAACCATATCTGAGGGAACAACTAATATGACCATGGTTTATCCAAGAGAGATTTTAAAGATGGCACTAGCCAATGATTCTAGCAACTTACTACTTGTACACAATCACCCAGGAGGAAGCGTAAAAGCATCTCAAGAAGACGTGGCCATAACACAGCGTATTGTTGATATTTTCAAACCATTAGATATCAATGTAATCGATCATATCATTATTGGTGGATATAGCTTCAGCTCAATGGCCGAAAATGGTATTTTGCCAAGTGACAAAATGAGTATAGCTAATTATGAGCCGATAGAAATGGAAGAAGTAATGGAATTGGATGAAGAAATGGAGATGTAGGAGGGGTTAGTTATTGAAACGATTTACGGAAGATGAAATTGCAAAGGCCAATGACACAAATATAATAGCGTATGCAAACCACATCGGACTCGTGCTTAAAAAAATCGGACAATCTTATAAAGTGAAAGGTCATGGAGGGCTTTATATTGATGCATCAGGTTCAAAATGGAATTGGTTTTCAAAAGATATCGGTGGCGGACCGATACAGTTTGTTATGGAAATGGAAGATAAGAATTGGGTCGATGCCGTTTACACATTGATCGGAACAGAAAAAAGCACTTTGCCAAAACGACCTAAACCAGTGCCAGAAGAGAAAGGTCCCTTTATTCTACCGGATAAAAATGATACCTATAAACATGTCATAGCATATTTGATTCAGTCGAGAGGGATTGATAAAGAAGTCGTTTATGACTTTATCAGTCAAGACAAATTATATGAAAATAGCCAGCGAAGCTGTATTTTTGTAGGATATGATGAGAAAAATGAGCCGAAATATGCCAGCGTAAGAAGCACCAATACACAAGGGAAATCCTATCGGGGTGATGTAAAAAACTCTGATAAGGCATTTCCCTTTTCTCATGTTGGAAGGAGTGATACTGTTTGTGTTTTTGAATCACCGATTGATCTGATGAGCTATTTGACATTACTAGGATATCACGGTATTGAAACTTTTGACCATCACATGATTTCACTTGGAGGTGTTGCAGATAAAGCTTTAGAACATTACTTGATTATTCATCCGGAAATCAATCGGATGATGCTTTGCCTAGATAATGATGCGGCAGGGCATTTTGCTTGTCAGCAACTTAATGAAAAATACCATGAGAACTACAAACTATTTAGACATAGTCCAACAGGTAAGGATTTTAATGAAGACCTATTGACTATAAAAAGTAGCCTTCAAAATAGACAAGTAAGAGAACCATCAATAGGTTATGAAGGCAAATGGGATAGTGAAGAAGAAATGGAGCTTTGAAAGGAGGCAGGCGATGTATTTTTTAAATAAAGATCATGCGTATAATTTTCAGAATATGATATTGCAGGATAAAACACATCCGAGAGATACAGAGCGAATGGCTCTGTTTTATATTCTTGGAGGGAACGAAGACCTATTTATGAAGCGTAAGTACATCTATGATTTTAAGAATCATGAAGTTTGTACAGAAGTATTAAGTCAATTAGAGATAGAATTGTGTGATAGTAGCAAAGCATTAATTCGACTTGCATATAATCTTTATACTGGGTATGAAGATAAACATACAGGAATCAAAGAAATATTAGCAGCATTAGACCAAACAAACATGGAGCTTGTTCAAGGAAGTATTGATATTTATATAAACGGTAATTGTGAACTAATTTTAGACGAAGCAATAGATGAAGAAATGGAGTTAGATTTTGTTTGAATCATAAAAATTCATAAAAGTAGCTGAAATAATTTAGTGGATATGAGATAATAATAGCAAAGATATTTTTTGTTCTGATATTTATCGATTGAAATAAGCAGATAAACTTTCTTTTTCAATACCTAAAAACCGAATAAAAAAGCTCTGCTTTCATGAGGGCAAGCTTCCACAATGTATGACATTGTGCTTGATGGGAGTATCCCATACCCTTTTAATTATTGGAACTGTGTCCCAAACCCAGAAAATATTACGAAAGGTGGAGAAAGATGCTAGAATATATAAGTCATGATAGTTTAGCCAAAATAAAAGAAATACTAAGAAAAGCAAATTTGAATAGAGAAATAGCAATTAATATACCGAGTTTGGAATTGCAATTTAAAAGTGACATGATTTCAGAAACCATTGAGGATGTGGAATCTGGGTATAAAATGGATCGTATGTATTTGATGTATCAAGAGAGCACCTCATCTTTGAAAATAAAAAGCAAAAAATATGAAGTTTTTATTAGACTTGGTGAATGGGCATATGAGACAAATATACCTAATTCACATTTAGTTTTAGGAACGAATCCAAGAAGATTTGGTACAGATTATTTTTGTCAAATCGAGTTATCACAATCAATAGAAGATAATGAATATATATATATCATTAAAAAAATATCTAAACTTGCTGGAAAAGGAGCAATTGAACGTTTAAATAGAGGATTAGGTTCAGATACTGTTAAAAAACGTCAGCGCAGAGTGACACTTGTTGATAAATTAAAGGCAGATGTTATTGCTTTTAACGAAGATGAATGGCTGTGCGTATCAAAAATAGACAAAGTAAAAATCGAAAATGAAGATAGTCATGCTGAAATTTTAAGTGATTTTTTAGAGGACTTATTAATCTATGCATTTACAATTGAGAGTATTGTCAATGAGAAGACTGACGAATAATCAAGACCTAATTGGATTAATGCAACAATTTACTAAGATATTATTTTCTTTAAACAATGCAATTGCACAAAATCAAAGCTCAAAGTATTTAATTATACTTTGGGCTTTTTGTATTTTACCAAAAAAGGTGGTGCTATGAATAAAACCAAACGAATCAACCTAAGAGTTACTGAAAAAGAATATCAAAAGATAGTAACTAAAGCCCAAAAAGCAAATCTTAGCATCAGCAGATACGTCTCCTTGTCCGCATTGGACAAGGAGATTATTTTTTTTGACGATATTAAAGAAATGAATCATGAATTATCCAAAATCGGCAACAACTTAAATCAGTTGACCCTATTAGCCCATCAAGGAAAAATAAAAGAAGTTAATCTGACGAAAACGAGAGAAGCATTCACCGGTTTGTGGGATGAATTATGTCAATTAGTGAAAAGAAAGAGGTGATGACAAATGAAATATCATATTTATCGGTTTGGACATGGATGCCAATGGATGGACGACCTTAAGGAAGCTACAGATTATTTTAAACAGCTGCCGACAGATGGACGATACACAGCTATAGGTATTACAGAAGATATGTATGCTGTTGATGTTTTGATTAAGGGGCAATACGCCGAAGGAGAAAAATTTCTTATATCACAGGACATAAGACAGTCAGTTCTTTTACGAGAGCATCCTGAAAAGACGATTAATGCAGTATCAGATTTATATGAAGCGGTAGGGGTTAAATCTGAATTTAGTCAAAAGATGATTGAAGACTTGAAGGACCTAGCTAATGAGTTTGATCATGATTTAGATGAGATGTAGTACTTATGGCTGTTATTGAATTTATTAACGGGAAAAACAATACTTTATCCGCGCTCAAACGTGTATTAAATTACATCATCAACCCTGCAAAAACAGACGACGAACTTATAGGCGGCTACAACTGCGATACCAATAAAGCTTATAATGATTTCTTTATGACAAAAACAGTTTATAACAAAACAGAAGGAAGGCAATACATTCATTTTACCCAGAGCTTTGCACCTTATGATAAGGTGACTCCTAAAATCATCAAACAGATAGCAGATGAGTTAGTCCAAATGAAAATGTTTAAAGGTTTTCAAGTCGCCTATGCAGTCCATACGGATAAAGATCATCTTCACACCCACTTTGTTATAAATACGGTCAATAAAGAAACAGGATATAAATGGAAACAAAGTGCAGAACAGCTTCAAACGATGAAAGATTATTCCGATGAGATATGCAAAAAACATGGATTGATAATTACACAGGGCAAATCCGGTAGTCATATCAATCGAGGCGAATATCGGGCAAAAGAAAAAGGGTATAGCTGGAAATATGAACTTTATCTTGCTGTTAAAAAAATGAAATGGATTGCTAGAAGTAAAAATGACTTTGTTGCCAATATGAATCAATTAGGTTACCAAGTAGATTGGAGGGATACAAGAAAATACATTACTTTTACCAATCCAGACGGTAAAAAATGTAGAAACAGAAAACTATATCCACCGGAACATTTCACTAAAGAAGCCTTACTTAGAGCATTTGAATTAAATAAACAAAGAATGGATAAAATTAGCGCGCGCAGTCAAATGGAAATACTATTATCGGCTATTCAACTTGTGAAAAAAGAAGAACATCTAGAGATGGGTCGCCAGTTTCCATTATCAAAATTGGAAGGGGAAGTAGTAAAAGATGAACTCGAAGAAATAAAAAAAGGAAAAGGTCTCAATTGGGATAAAGGCAATGAGAACAATATATGAAAGGTGGATAACTAAATGACAAAATTATTGGAGCGCTTTGAACAACTTGAACCCTTAAGAGCCGAGGGTTTACGTGAAGGATATCGAAAACTTTTAGAATATGATGGCTATGTTTTAGCAATGGGAAAATTTAAAAATCATACGGAGTTTGTAACATGGCAACATACCTATGACGGAAAAGGCGTAACGTTAGGACATTATTTTATAGAGCTTGAAGCTGCCAAAGAAGATTTTGTAAAACGAGCAGGACTGGTTAATCTAAATCGCCTGTTTGGAGAAACAGAGTTAAAACTTATGCATTCAAGTCTAGTCAATTATGTGGGGTTAAATGAAAATTTGGACTATACAGATGAAAAAGCGATTGGGTATATCTTGGGAAAAATTGAACGGCTGGTACCTGAGATAATGCGACATGAGAACCTAGAAGATATGGAACTTGTTGACGATGATGGTATTGAACTCTGAGGTGATCCATGAAATATAAACAATTGAAGCTGATGATATCAGCGCTCATTTTTCTCGTAGGTTTATGGATAAATATATATTTTTCCACAAACCTACATTTTTTATTAATAGGTAGAACGGATGTACTGAGATTTATTTCAGTACAAGAATGTTTGAAAAGTATGGCGATAAGTGGACAACATTTGTCGCTTTTTTTGTATCTACAAGGGTTCATTTTTCTGTGTTCTATCTACTTCTATCTTGCAAATATGAAGCCCTATCAGTCCGACCTAGTAACGATTACACCGGACATTAAAACACCGGTAAGTGCAGGCCAGATGCAATTTGGATCAGCGAGATGGTTAACCCATGAAGAGAAGAATAAAAACTTTCAGTGGACTAAGGTAAATGCAAAGGTTCTATCTAAGGCCAATGGGCAGGAACAATCCGTTCCACAGCTCGATAATGGTGGTGTTGTGGTTGGATTTCAAAAGGATGGGGACGACGAGAAGATATACTATATTAATGAGGATACCCACAGTCTGTGCATTGGTGCAACGCGTTCAGGAAAAACACGGTCTATCGTCCTTCAATCTGTTGGTCTTTTAGGCTTTTCAGGTGAGAGTCTAATCATCAGTGATCCAAAAGGCGAAATATTCACCTATACTTATCCATATCTTGAAGAACTAGGCTATGACGTTATCTGCATTGATTTCAAGAATCCTTTAAAGAGTGATCGGTATAACTTTTTGCAACCGATTATTGATGCAATTGATGCAAACAACATTCCTAAAGCCATTGATGCGACATGGGATTTAACAGCTGCACTCGTGCCGGAAAACAGTCATAACGAAAAGATTTGGACTAATGGCGAAGCGAGTATTATTGCCAGTGCCATTATAGCCGTGGTCTATGATAATCGTCATGGAAAAAGCAGAAGATTTCAGAATATGAGTAATGTTTACTTTTTTATCAGTGAGATGTGTAAAGTCGTTGATGGTTCGATGCCAATTATTAAATACATGAAAAATATGCCGGCAAATCATCCGGCAAAAGTATTGCTTGCCATAAGTGAAGTTGCGCCAAGTAAAACACGAGGCTCATTTTATACCTCAGCACTGACAACACTAAGACTATTTACAAATCCGTTGATTCATTCAATGTCGGAAGCGAGTGACTTTGATATGCGAACGATGGGAACGGATAAGCAAGTCTTATATATTGTGCTTCCCGATGAAAAAACAACCTACTACAGTTTAGCTAGTCTGTTTGTCAATCAATGTTATATGCAGCTTGTAGCTAATGCAGATGCAAGAGGTGGACGTTTAAAACGGCGTGTTAACATCCTTCTTGAAGAGTTTGGTAACTTTGTTAAAATTCCTGACTTTGCCAACAAGTTGACGGTAGGCGGTGGGCGAGGTATTCGATTTAATCTTTTTTTACAAAGCTTCATGCAACTCGACGAGAAGTATGGGAAGGAGATTGCGGGAACCATTAAATCCAACTGTGAAACATGGATATATCTTCAAGCGGATGATTTAAGTACTTTAGATGAAATATCAAAAAAGTTGGGTAACTATACCGTATCAACATACTCTCTTAGTGGGTCACACGGGAAATATACAAATCCGTCAACGTCGCATAGTGTGAATCTGACCCATCGTTCACTTCTTACAGTGGATGAAATCCGACGCATTAATCGACCCTATACACTTATCACATCGAGAAATCATCCGGCTATGATGCAATTACCGGATCTATCGATGTGGTTTTTTAATGATTTGTTTGGACTTGGTGATAAAGAACACAATCGAAAGGTGCGTGAACAAAGAGAACAAGGACGCAAAGAAAGAAAAGCATCAAATGCAATTGATACGTGGAATGTTTGGGAGTATTACACACAAGAAGAACAAGGAAATTATGTCTACATGCGTAATAGGAAAGGCGGTGAATAGGTTGAGAAATAAACATGTTTTAAAAACGTTTATGATAACTTGGTTTGTCATGATAACGTCGTCTATGCCGGTGATGGCAACAACGGTTCAAGACAGTCAATTAGTTAAAGGAACACAAAAACTCATTCAAGACCTCACAACATGGCTCATGGTTTTGGCACCGGTTGTTGGCGTCCTTTTAATCATTTATTTCTTCATTCGCCGAAGTGCAGCGGATGAAGTCGATCAAAAAAAATGGAATAACAGGATTGTCACAGTTATTATTTCAGTCATCGGTGCAGTTTTGACATCAGCAACATTAAATTTAATTATAGGTTACTATGTTTGATTTCAATAATGAGATTAAACAATAATAATAAAAAATCAATAATATGGAGGAAATGCAAATGAAAAAATTAATGAAGAAAGTACAAATGGACATGGTAAAAATAATGATTAAAGGTAGAACAGTTCTTGCGGAAAAGAGTGGTGAAGGAATGGTCGATTCGGCCGTTAAAATTTTGATCTCGATTGTCATTGGGTCACTGCTATTAGCGGGTTTGTATGCACTTTTCGGTGACGTGATTTTGCCAACGCTACAAGAGCGTATTGAAGAAATGTTCAACTTTGCAGGATAAAAGGAGAGAGATGACAATGAAGAAACAGAAGAGACAGTGGTTAAGTTTTATTTTAGTGTTAAGCATATTCCTATCCAACCTTTCTGGTTCGGTATATGCAACGGAACAATTTTTCGACGATGCAAGAGGGCATTGGGCAGAGAATGTCATTTATCGATTCACAGAACAGAGTATCGTTCATGGATATCCGGATGGATTGTGCCACCCGGATGCAATGATTACAAGAGCAGAATTTTCTGTTCTTGTTGCACGGGTCATAAGTAATCAGCTGAAAGAAGATAAGGTAGAAACAAGACCTATAAGTTTTCAAGACATACAAGGACACTTTGCTCAAGAGGATATAGAAAAATTGCTTGTAGCAGGTGTTATTAATCAAGAAGAATATGGAAAAAAATATTATCCGAATGAGCCGATTAGTCGAATGGAAATTATACGAATGATGGTTCGTGCCATGGTTGGCCATTCCCATGATGAACAGGTAGTCGATGCAAGCGCTTTTACTGACATAAGGCATTTGTCAGAAAGGGATTTACAATACATTTCCCACGGACAGAACCATAACATT
>ASRK01000098.1_pt1 | contig 17235 bp, 19 predicted proteins | sample 693218 | NCBI WGS metagenome assembly ASRK01 (sample SAMN02169240, study PRJNA158439) | bioreactor metagenome | isolation source: day 48 sample from continuous culture bioreactor inoculated with sediment... | place: Germany: Bremen
GTGTCCAGCAAAGCTGGACACTTACATGTTGGTGAAAGTCCGACCTGCGTAATCGCCAAGGAGCGCAGTAGATATATAACCATGTAATAAAGAGATTTGTTGCATGAAGCGTTATGGTTTTTCACATTTTAATTTGCTTATTCATAATTTGATGTGAAGTTATCTGTAATTTCGTATCCATTCCATAAGCTTATTAAAATCTGCAAGGCTCATTAAAGAACCATGTTTTTCAGCAAAATTAATTGCATCATCACTGAAGAATGACGATAATATTAAATCATTTAAAAAGTAAAAAGCTAATTTCAGCCATGGAGTATGACAAGATTAAGCTTTTTATCAAGAAGAAATATAAAATCGGGATTTATGCTATGGAGTAAAGTCTTGTTTACAAATATACTTATATGGAGTATAATATAAGTATATTTGTAACGGGAGGTGATGGTTATGAATTACCTTGAAAAAATTGAAGAATTGATTAAACAGCAAAATGGTACGATTTTAAGTGCTGATCTTGATAAATATGGGATACCAAGGAAATATCTTCAAAGATTGATTTTTGAAGGAAAGTTAGAAAGATGTGATCGTGGAGTATATGTAGCTGTTGATGCTATTGAAGACGAAATGTTTGCAATGCAGAAAAAGTATTCGAAATTAATTTACTCCCATGAGACAGCTCTTTTTATGCATGATCTATCAGACCGTACACCATTTGAATATTCGGCTACGGTTCCTAGTGGGTATAAGGTTGTTTCAAATGTTGCAGATAGATTTAAAATCTACTATGTAAAAAAAGAACTACACGAGCTTGGCGTTATATCACTTAAAAGTTCATTCGGTAACCAGATTAGAGTTTATAATATTGAAAGGACGATTTGTGACATTATAAAAAGTAGAAGTAGAGTGGATATTCAAATCTTAAATGAAGCATTGAGGCGGTACGCTAAAATAAAATCTTCTGACTATTCATTATTAATGGATTATGCGAAAAGACTCAACATAGAGATGGTACTTAAAAATTATTTGGAGGTGATACTGTGAGTGGAAAAGCGATGAGCTTAAAAGCAAAAATAAGAAATCTAGCCAGAAAAAAAGATATGTCAGCTCAAGTAGTGCTTCAAAACTATATGTTTGAACGATTTCTTGAGCGTCTCTCTAAGTCGGCCTATAAAGATAAGTTTATTTTAAAAGGTGGCATGTTGATTGCTGCTCTTGTGGGAATAGACAATAGAGCAACTATGGACATGGATGCAACGATTAAGAACTATCCAATCGATAATGATTCCATTACCAAAGCGATTAAAGAAATCTGTAACATTTCAATAGATGACGATGTAACTTTTACATTTAATAGCGTTGATGCCATTAGGGATGATGATGCCTATGGTGGTTATCGAGTGGGTATTGTTTCAGAATACGATACCATTATTACACCAATGCAGATAGACATTACAACTGGTGATGCCATTACACCTAAAGAAGTCTTATACCTATTCAAAATGATTTTTGAAGATGGAAATATTGGCGTGTGGGCTTACAACATCGAAACTGTCTTAGCAGAAAAAGTAGAAACCATTTTGAGAAGGGGAGAGCTAAATACAAGACCAAGAGATTTTTACGACGTTTATATTTTGACAAAAACTCAGAGTTTTGATCTTTTAGTTTTTAAAGAGGCCCTTAAATCCACAGCAGCACATAGAGAAACTTCTCATATATTTAATGATATCAGTAAAAGAATCGATGAAATTGAAAACAGTGAAACCCTAAAAAAAAGATGGAGCAAGTACACTAAAGATTACAGATACGCTGAAGATATCGAATATAGTCATATCATAGATGCCTTAAGAGCACTGGTTTAAACAATACAAGCTGAATACAATATAGGTACAATAATACTTATTATGAACTTGATATAAGTATATTTGTAAAACAATTCGCCTTCTCAAAGTAAATCTAATGTTGAGAAGGCTTTTTGTTGTATCAAAAAAAATAAACGAAACATGGTCTAAAATTTCGAGAAATGATATGTAAAAACACAAACTAGTCAATCTTAAAAATAGATAAAAAGTTGGGACAAGTTAGGACAATTATAAAAAAGAGTTCGAATGTGATTAGTATAAAGATTTCTGCTCATGTTATGAGACTAAGATTTAAACTAGAAGTGGCGTGAGAAGATGGAAAAGACTTCAGAAGATTAGCTTTAAATTCTTAAAAAAATATTTCACTAATTTTATAGTTGTTTTCCAAAAACTTACAAATTCGGTGAGATTCACCTGATTTTATGTTAGAATAAATAGAAAATGAACTTGGCTGGATTTTAAAGATTGGGGACAATTTATTATGAAATCTGATGATAGAGAAAACAAAATAAAAAAACTGGAAAAACAAAGAAACAAGGCAATAAAAAGCTTAACGGACTATAAGGAAAGTAATTTGCCGGTTTCAGCAACGGCAGAATATTTGAAATTTGTTGCTGGAAGTGGCGAAAGCACCATTGAAGTTCGTTACCAAGATGAAAATATATGGTTGACACAGAAAATGATGGCAGAACTATATGGTGTCGATCGTTCTGTAGTTACAAAACATTTAAAAAAGGTGTTTTTGGACAATGAATTAGAGGAAGACGCAGTATGTGCAATTTTTGCACATACTGCATCTGATGAAAAAATATATAAAGTGAAATTTTATGCATTGCAAGCGGTCATTGCTGTGGGATTCAAAATCGATAATCAAAGAGCTGTACAATTCCGTAAAAGGATTATGACAAATCAGCCAAGACGACAAAAGATTTTTTTAAAAAGGTGCAGAACAAACTACATTATGCCGTTCATCGGCATACCGCAGCAGAAATAATTATCGAGAGAGCAGATGCAGATCAAAAAAATATGGGATTGACTACTTGGAAATCCGCACCAGAAGGAAAGATTCAAAAGTTTGATGTGTCCATTGCGAAAAACTATTTGACAGAAAAAGAAATTGATTTTTTGAATCGCTTAGTTTCAATGTATCTCGATTATGCAGAGATACAAGCAGACAATAGTATTCCGATGACAATGGAGGATTGGGCAAACCGTTTAGATAACTTTATAGAATTCAACGGAAGAGACTTATTGATAGATGCAGGGAAAATATCAGCAGAACAGGCAAAACTACATGCAGAAACACAATTTGAAAAATACCGCATTGTACAAGGCCAATTATTTAAGAGTGACTTTGATCTGTTTTTAGAAAGTCATGATGAGTAATTTTGTTTAGAGAAAACATATGTGGCTATTTTAACTATATTTCGTATACGATTGAATATATTGATTGGAGGCGTAGCTAGGTGAAAGAGGAAAGAATTAGTAGCGCGGCATTGGACAAACTTGTTAAGGTTATAAAAAGGTACAGTGAACTAGATGAGAAGAGTCTTCGTGAGATGGTGGATCATATTCCAGTTCAAGTGTTTCGAAAAGGGGCCGTTTTAATTGAACAGGGGAATGTTCCGAAACAATGCTTTTTTATTTTGGAAGGGTGCGCAAGAAAATTTTCAGTGGATGTTGAGGGCAAAGAGGTAACATCAGATTTTTTTACAGAAAACCAAAGTATTACTATATTTTCTGAAAGTGAAAATTTCGAATCACCTTATTCAGTCGTATGTCTAGAAGATTCTATCATGATTGTTGGTGAGTTGGATGAACAGGACAGTGAACTTGAGAAGTATCCTGAGTTTGAAAGCATCGTTTTGAAGATGATGCAATCCGGTATGGGGGAGTTACAGGACACTTTTGCCTCTTTCATACGAATGACACCGGAAGAGAGAGTCAAATATATGATGGGCAAAAGGCCTGAGTTGTTCACCAGAGTTCCACAACACCAACTAGCCAGTTATCTTGGTTTGACGCCGGAATCACTGAGTAGAATCAAAGGGCGTCTGGGACAGAATTATTTGAAGGCAGTTGATTAATTTTTCGACCGCCTTTAATGAATAGCCATATAGCGAAAGAGAGTTCTCCGATAGTCATAGGTATAGTAAGAAAAGTTTCTAAATATGTGGCAAAAGTTGTTGCTTGAGGTATAAAATTTTGAAGACCATGAGTTAGACTATAGCCTATTCCGGCTATAATTAAGAGAAACCCCAATAGATTGGGTGTCTCAGTGCTTAAGAAGACTCCAATGCCAGTTATTGCCAAGTGGAAACCGAAAACGAATAAACCAAGTGACCATATTCTTAAGAATATCTCAGTGTTTTTTGCGAAAAGGAATGCGATACCGATTGCCAAAAAGATGGAGTATGTAAGCCGAAGAGAACCTGAGATTAGAGCAATCAGTTTGTGGCTTGGTTTTAAATATCTGTATAATCCGTAAGAGACAATTATGTCGGCGACAAGGATAAGGCACCATGCAATAGCGCCTGAATAAAATACGGTGCTATTTGATTGTATGTTTGTCATCGTCTGTAGAGAATTATTTTCTACATATATTTTGTTGAATGAGAAGCCATAGGCATAACCAGCTGCTATGGCCATGATTAGTAAAGAAATCCCGGAGGTTATGCTCCAGAAACGTACAGGGTTATTATTGGAAATTTTCATTAATAGTGCTCCTTTCATAGTTTGTATAGTCCTATTATGACAGTATAAAAAAGATCGTGCATTGATTTAAGTCAATGCTATTGAAATGCATTATAATCAAAATAGAGCAAATCAGTAGATAATTAGATAAGGGAGGAGATCCAATGACAAGTTACGAAACAATAGAAAGAATCAAACGGCTTCAAGACAGTCACGGATGCTGGAATGTTGAACACGATAATAAATATGGACCTGAACTCACCTATTATGTTCCGAATTATAAATCGACACTGTGGACCTTGGTTCTCTTAGCCGACATTGAAGCCGACAGAGATGATTCGAGTTGGAAAAAACCATTGAAAATCATAACAGAGCATTTTTGGGATGAAGAATATGGTGTTTTCACCATCGGGAAAAGTCACTTTCCCATACCTTGTCTGAATGGAAATATGATTTATCTGCTACAGTATTTCAATATGAATGAAAAAAATCGAGTCGACCGTGTTGTTGATTTTTTTAGCCACTACCAGCGTTTTGATGATGGCGACTTTAAAACGCCACATACATTTCCTTATCATAATAATAAGAGTTGTTATGGCAAACATACATGTTTTTGGGGAGTGGTCAAGCTCCTAAAAGGATTTTCCTTTATTCCGGAGCAAGAGCGTTCGGAAAAGTTGTTGTCACTCATTCAAGAATGTATTGATTATATTTTGCTCCATGAAGTCTGTTATAGTTCCCATAATCCGGATCAACTGTTGCATCCCATGATTGGACGGCTTACGCTTCCCAATATGTATAAAGCGGATTTTTTAGAAATCCTTTGGATACTGTCAAAAGAAGGAGTGTGGGATGATAATATGTCAAAAGCCTTAAAGCTTCTGAATAGTAAAATGAAGCCGGATGGAACATGGGAATTAGAGCGACAAGTGAAAGACTTGATTGTTCCGGTGACAAAAAAGTCTCTAGGTAATGAATTGATAACAAAACGTGCGCGTAAGGTATTGACTGAATAAAACATCAACAACTAGTTTTAAGGCAAGAAAAAAGTATTGGAGAGAAAAAATGTTAATTCGAAAAATTTACAAATCAAAGTGGGTTAAAGGAATATTATTAATCGCATATCTCGGATTCATAGGCTACTTTGGATTTATTTCAAAAATTGCAGGTAGAACTCGGTCTAATATAAATGCATATAATCTGGTCCCCTTTTATTCAATAGGAAAATATTTGAAAGTATCCGATTTTTCTAGTCTAGTAGAATTTGTCATTAATATATTGGGCAATATAATTGTTTTTATGCCGGTAGGTATTTTCATCCCCTATTTGTTTCATAATAAGACGTGGGCATATAAAATAAACTTTATTTTGATTATTGGATTCCTTTTTAGTTTTGGGGTAGAATCCATCCAATTCATTATCTCGGTAGGGGTGTTTGACGTAGATGATTTAATACTTAATACATTGGGAGCATTAATTGGCTGGAAACTATATTGCCGATATATGACCAGATAACTAAGGAGGACTAAACCATTAAAAGCTTTTTAAATGATTAACAGTTTAATCAAAATCCATAATCACTTCCGTATCTTCATGAAATCTCTTCCAAGAGAACCAGTACTCATCAGAAACAGAGATTGGATCTAGATCTGCCTGTATGCTTCCGCTTAAATATTTGCCAAACATATTCCAATGAGTTTCGGATAGTTGATCAATCAGCTTATTGTTTTCTTTTATAATTATCACATGCTGACCATTGACAACATCCTTATAACCATTGACGGTTCCTGAGTGTGCTATCAAGTAGAATCCAAGTTCTTTGTTATGGATGATAGATGCACTTAGAACTGTCTTTTTTAGATATACTATGTGGTTTTCAAATGAGGGCTCCAAGATGCCAATGACCCGAGTCCTTGCAGGGAAGGTTTTGTCCCGGTTCTTTGAAGACAGTCCCGGTGTGGCTTCGGTGGCGATAAGCTTCTTCCAGATTCCGGGGATAGGTAATTGAAATTCTTCGAAATCTTTCTTAGTTACATGTACGACAAGGGGGTTTTTGATTGTGTCTTTCACATCGGACCAAGTCATTATCTGAAAGGGTATCATCGTAAGGGTAGTGGGGTGAAGTTTACCGATCAGTGATTGGAAGGTTGCCTGTTGGAAAAAGGTTTTGGTGGCTTTGTCAGCGACAATCATGTTGGAATTTTTAAAGGACGCAACGAATAGTGGCCCAATATCTGTGACATCAAAAGGAATAATGCTATGGCACATAGCGCAATAAGTAAGAGCGACAGTCTTGGTCCCAAAACGGTCGTTGACAATATGGTGATGTATCACATAATCTAGTGGATAACACTTGCGTATGCCTTCATAAGTAATAACAGCCAATTCCATTGTCTCTTCAATGGGAAGTTCATAAGGCTCATCAGACATCTCAGGGAAAAACACAGATGGAAAAGCTTTTTCTTGATGCATTTTGTAGGTCAGGATTAAGGCAAAGAGGACTATAATAATTGGTGGTAATGTCCATAGTGGCCATTGATTCTCTCGAAAATAAATGAGTGATGACCATGACAATAATAAGAGAAGTATGGACCAATTCAAAGGCTTACGAATGAAATAATGATAGTAAAGCCATGACACCGGGACAGATTCAATCATGGCGAGATAGATTGCTGCAGTACCAACAATCAGTGAGAGGATGGATAAAGTATAAAATAGAGTTATAATCATGGTTACCTCCTTGCGTTTCTCTTTATTGTGGGGGTTGGAGTTGGCTGGAATTAACAACAAGGCGACATAAATATTCGTAGAACAATGTCATATCCTTGTCTTGGAATCAGGAGTTTAAATGTTATTAATTGATAATTGTTATCCCATTTGTTATAATTAATTCTATAAGTTGAGACCAGTTATGAAAACAGTTTAGAAAAGGAGTTTGTTATGAAAATAGATATTTGGAGTGACTATGCATGTCCGTTTTGCTATATAGGAGAGACCCGTTTAAATAAAGCCATTGCTGAGTTAGATATAAAAGACGAGACTGAGTTGAATTATCGTAATTTTCAATTAAATCCACAAGCTACTTCGCATCCGGATAAAGATATAAATACACTTTTAGCTGAAAAATATGGGATGACCTATGAACAAGCAAAGATGAATAATCAAAGTGTTATGAATGAAGCTAAAAAGAGTGGACTTAAGTATGATTTTGAAAATATCAAACCTAACAACACACGTATGGCTCACGAATTGACTAGATATGCTGCAGAATTCGGAAAAGAAGAAGCCATGGCGGAAGTTCTATTTTCTGCATATTTTGAGAAAGGGATTGATATTGGACTTAAAGATAATTTGGTACAGTTAGCAGGGGAAGTTGGTTTAGACCAAGCAAAAGCCCTGGAAGCGCTTGACCAAGAACGCTACAAAGAAGTGGTTTTAAAGGATCAAGACCTTGCTTCATCATTAGGTGTATCATCGGTTCCTTTTTTTGTCATTGAAGATCAGTATTCTATTTCAGGAGCCCAAAGTCAGGAATATTTTAATCAGGTGATAAGAGACTTAAATACTAAATTATAAAAGGTTTTGCATATCTATGAATAAATTGCTTTTAATGCATAAAGACAATGGGAGAGAGGAGAAACTATGAAAGTTACATATATTCGTCATAGCGGCTTTTTAATTGAATGGGAGTCTTGCTATTTTTTGTTTGATTATTATAAAGGGACAATACCGAAACTAGAAAAGGATAAAAAAGTCATTGTATTTGTCAGTCACAAGCATCATGATCATTTTAATCCGGTTATTTTTGACCTGACTTCTGATTACCCGGATGTTGAGTTTGTATTATCTTCGGATATAAGTGCAAACAAGATTACACATCGAGCCCATGTTGTTGATCCTGGGAATGAATATAGCTTGACAGATACCATGGAAAATATTATCTTAATAAAGACATTAAAATCAACAGATAGTGGGGTCGCTTTCCTAATAGAGTATTTAGGAAAAACGATTTATTATGCAGGAGATTTAAATTGGTGGTTATGGTCAGGCGAATCAGAACAATACAATGCGGACATGACGGAAATGTTTAATCAACAAATGGAGGTCTTAAAAGGGTCTTCTATTGACGTAGCCTTTGCTCCATTGGACCCAAGGCAAGAAGAATATTACTATTACGGAATAGAAAAATTATTACATACAGCCTCGGTTCAATATATATTTCCAATGCATTTTTGGGAAAAACCATCCATCATTCAGCGTTTTAAAAGAGAACGAAGTGACAAGTTGCAAGGAGCAAAGGTGATGGATATAAATGAAGAAGGCCAAACATGGATAATAAAGATATAAGAAAGGTGGAGAAAAATGAAATTTAAAATGGTACATGAAAATTATAATGTGAAAAACCTTGAAAAATCTATTGCATTTTACAACAAAGCAGTAGGGCTAACGGAAAAAAGAAGAAAAGAGGCAGAGGACGGATCCTTTATTATTGTATATTTAGGAAATGACCATTCGGACTTTGAATTAGAATTGACATGGTTAAGAGACTGGGATAGACCCTATGATTTAGGTGATTGTGAATTTCATTTGGCTTTTCAAGTAGATGATTATGACCAAGCCCATGCATTGCATGAAGAAATGGATTGTATATGTTATGAAAACAAAAAAATGGGTATTTATTTTATAACGGACCCGGATGGATATTGGTTAGAAATAGTCCCAACACGTTAAATGTATAGTTATCCAAAATATAATAACGGGTTCTCTTTGTACGAATTAAAGAGAGCCCGTTATTATTTTATTTTGTTATAGGGAAGTCCTACTTAAGGACCTTTCCCTCCACTACTTGGTGGGCAGTTGATAATTGAGATTCCAATAAATACCGAATTTATCCTTGACTGATCCGAAAATAGCACCCCAGAACTCCTCTTTTAAAGGTTGTAAAACGGTTCCGCCTTCAGACAACAAATCGAATAAAGTATTAAGAGATTCTTTGGAATCCGGTTCCAAAGTGAATGAAATGCTGTCTGTATAAGTTACGTCTGAGCCAGGGAATGCATCACTGATGTAGAGGCTACCTCCAGAAAAGTTGAGTTCGGAATGTAAGATTTTATCTTCGTAACCTGAAGGAATATCCATACCTTGTGCTTCTTTGTAATACATAATATTAGGGTTGGACTGGGCATCAAGAACCTTACTGTAAAATGAAATTGCATCAGAAGCGTTGCCATTAAAAGTAATATAGGGGACAAAAAACATATAAAAAACCTCCTTTATAATCAATGAGAATTAGTATCAATATAAGTATAAGATGTCGTTCCCTATATTTCAATAGTTCCTTATAATCAGTCATAATTGTGTCATATTTTGAGTGCATAATAATAATAATAAAAGAAATGAATAAAATAGGAATGAAAGGTGATAAAAAATGATGCGAGGATTAAATTGGTTTGGTAATGGAGGATGTGCCTCTTTTTTTGGTGGTTACTTTAGTATGTGGCACTATATTATTCTCATTGGCGCAGCTTTATTAGTTATAGGTATTATAACATTAAACAAAAAACAGAGCCCTACGAATGATGATACACTTAATACACTTAAAAAAATGTACGTCAACGGAGAAATAACTGAAGAGGAATATCTTAAGAAAAAAAACGTTATTGAAAGGAAGTAGTTAAGATGAAAAAAACAAATCTGATTTTGATTGTTTTGGGTGTCGTTCTCATTGGTGGTGGCTTGTTGGGAATCATTTATTCACAATTAAATCAAAGAGATGTTCAAAAAACCACTTCATTTAATAATATACGAGGTTTTATGGGAGTTAATACCCAATACAGGAATATAAGTGATTCAGAAGGAGTAGTATATTCAATTGAAGAACTAACAGAAGAAGTAGAAAGCTATATCGAAAATTATAAAACGCCCTTAGAGATTAGCGATATTTTCGTTTTTTCGGATAGTCAATACTATTTTTCTATTATTGAGGAAGAAACACAACGGGGGGCTATGGAATTATTAGTTAACCCATACACAAAAGAAATATATCCTGAATATGGTCCGAATATGATGTGGAATTTGAAGTATGGAATGCACGGAGGAATAGGAAGAAGAGGAATGATGGGCCGAGGATATTATGATAATGACCTAGCAATTGACAATGACAATATTTCCATAGATAATGATTTGACATATGAACAAGCAATGAATGAAGCCAATGATTACCTAATAAAAACGGGAGAGGCATTAGAAGTGGGAGAAGAATACCACGAATTTTATGGGTATTATACATTTCATGTAGTAAAGGATGATAATCCCTATGGAATGTTAAGTGTTAATGGTTATACCGGAGAGGTATGGTATCATAATTGGCATGGAGAGCTTATTGAAATCATAGAAATGCATTAATATAGACTTAAAGTAGATATAGTTAACTGATTACACAGATGTGTAATCAGTTTTTTTGAGTGCGCTTTTATTGTAGTAAAACAACTCACTATATGGAATGAATTTGTTTTTGCATATACATTAACCCAAGCAGTAGAAAATAGAACATTACCTTTAGCAGTTTGGGAATTTCAGGATAAATTAGTTTAAAGGATGACAGCAGGGGTAATTAAAGGTTAAAATGTTATCAAATCAAATAAAGTAATATAGGTCCAATAATTTTTCTTGACACTCCCCTGCACGAGAGGTTGTATAGTGATGATAGGAGGTAAATATGTATAAAATTGGTGAGTTTTCAAAGATAACTGGATTAAGTATTAAGGCCCTAAGGTATTATGACAAAGAAGGCATATTAGTACCGGCTGATAGAGAAAGTGATAATGCTTATAGGCTCTATGATGCGCATAATTATAAAAATGCATTATTAATAAAGCGCTTAAGACAATTAAACTTCTCAATATCTGAGATAAAAGACACCTTATCTCTTTGCGTTGATGAGGATGATTTACACTTTATTCTTACTGAGAAAAAACAACTTATACAAAAAGAAATCGAAGAAAAAAAAGAACTCATCGAAAAAATAAATGCTTCTGTTAACACTATTATCAAGGAGGAATTATTGATGAATTATGAAGTGAAAGTTGAACAAATACCGAGTGTGCAAATAGCGTCTATAAGATATGTTGGGAAATATGAAGATTGCGGCAAATATGCAGGAAAGATTTTTAGAAGTGTTAAAGGGAAGGCAAGTGGAGACTTTTTTAACCTATATCATGAATTAGAGTATTCTGAACAGGCGAATATAGAAGTATGTGTGCCGATCAAAAATGCAATGAGTACAAGTGATATCAATTGTAGAACATTAGCGGAGATGAAAGCAATAACAACAATACATAAAGGTCGTTATGAAAACATAGGCAATGCATATAAAGCACTTTTTGACTATGCAAAAAATAATGATTATGAAGTAAAAACACCAATTAGAGATGAATACATAAAAGGACCGGGTATGATTTTCGGGGGTAATCCAAACAAATATATAACTAAAATAATACTTCCAATTAAAATAAATGAAGGTGATGATTCATGAAAATCTTTCTTTTGATATTAGGCCTTGTTGTCGTTGTTATTATGGCAGTCGTTATTATGTTTGTTATCAAGTCATCACAACCTATGTATGAAGTTGGAAATGTTACAAAAGGTATTAATATAAGCGCATCCTTTGAGCCTCCAGCTCAACCGAAAGGTGTGGATTATTTTTTAGTAGAAGAGGAAATTAAGCTGCATTATTTTACACAAGGGGCTGGCACCAATGTTCTTATAATTCATGGCGGACCGGGAATGCCAAACACAAGTGAGTGGACAGGGTTAAATGAATTAAGTAAGGATTATCAATTTATCTATTATGATCAAAGAGGATGTGGTAATTCAACTAGACCGATTGATACTTTTGCGTCGAAAAACTATCACAACAATATGTTGGAATTAGAATCAACACTTGGATTGACAGCTCAAATTGCAGATATTGAAAGAATCAGACGTATACTTGGGGAAGATAAACTGATTATAATCGGACACTCCTTTGGTGGCTTTTTAGCCACATTATATGCTGCTGAGTTTCCGGATAACGTTGAGAAGCTTATTTTAGTCGCCCCGGCGCCCCTAATGAAAATGCCAATGGAAACAGAAGATTTATTTGCTAATATCAAAAAGCGATTGCCTGATAATGAGTTAGAAGGGTATGAGGACTTTGTAAAGAGATATTTTGATTATCAGAATATCTTTAACAACTCGGATAAAGATTTAGTTAATCTAAATAATGAACTTGAGTATTATTTTAATTTGGCATATTCTGCGACTGAATACGTGCCGCCAGAGAATAATATGGCAGGTGGGTGGATGATTCAGGCTATGTATTTCAGTATGGGTAAGAAGCATGACTATACTAAAAGTTTTCCGGAGCTAGACACGGAAGTGTTAATAATACACCCGGGAGCTGACTTTGTTCAAACAGAAGCTGCCAGCAAAACTTACTTGGATTTATTCAAGAATGCTGAATTTGTAATTATTGATGATTCAGGTCACGCGGTATTTGAAGATGCCCCCGAAATATTCGGAGATACTATTAAGAGTTTTTTAAATGATTATTCTGAAGTTTTGGAGTAGTTGCTGGACTATATGAAAAGGGATATAATATACACATAACTGTTTTGACAACGTTAACTACTTAGCAGAAATGGAGTGAGCCATATGAAAAACAAGCGAAAAAACTTAGTAAAAAACACAGGTATGTTCATATTTGTTGTTTTACTGTCCCTATCCTTTTTATCAGGAACTCTTATTGGGAGGGATTTAAGTGAGTTGATAAGAGTGCATAGAAACATTGTGACGATAGAAGTAAATGGTACCCCTGTCTCCACAGATAATTTCGTTGTAGATGGAACAACTTATGTACCTCTTCGTTCTGTCGCACAGTTAACAGGAAAAGAAGTTGGATGGAATGCCTTGACACAAGTGGCGAGCATTAATGAGCCGACCTATGAAGTGGATGCCCTATCTGAGTTATTACCGGACGCGACAGGCTATGAATGGAAATATGAAGGATTTGCAGAATACGGCCACAGTGCAACACTGGATTCTATTGTTGATGAAGCAAGCAAAAGAATCTATAGGGTCAGTGGAATGGTTGACGATATGTCAGATGGCGAAAGTGACAAGGATTATTCCATCGACTTAAATTATACGATTGAAGGAAATAGTCTAATACAAACAAAAGAAGAAGAGGTTATGATGGACTCTAAGTTTGATCAATTTACCTTGATTCAGACGCCCTTAGTTATCGGGACTTATTGGACAGATCAAGCAAGAGACAAGGACGGAGTTCTTCAAACGATTAATGGGCAAATTATGAAGGCAGAATTGACAAATATGGGAGTCAAAGAATATACAGTTAGACATAAACAGGTAGGCAGTGATTATTACGAGCAACGAGTTATACGTGAAAACATAGGCGTCGTGTCCTTTGAAAAATTATTTGAACTAGGAGAAGAACCTTTTACAGCAGGATATTCTTTATTCAATCCTGTGGATGTGACACAAAATGAGGTGACTTTGTATTTTCCGGGCATGGATGCACAGAAGGTATGGGAAGAAGTAAGGACCTTAACGGTTTACAATGACGAGATTGCTGAAGCAGCTATACATGGATTGATTGCAGGTCCCAATAATGAGGCTTTGTCTCCATCAATTCCTGAAGGAACAAAACTTCTTAGCATCAATATCGACAATGGACTTTGTACAGTTGATTTCTCAAGAGAGTTTATCGATAATCATTCAGGTGGAAGCGCGGGTGAACTCATGACCCTAAGCTCAATTGTAAACACACTGACAGAGTTTCCTGAAATAGAAAGAGTACAAATATGGGTTGAAGGTAAATCCGGTGAAACACTAGGTAATATGTTGCTTGAAGAACCGCTGTATCGATTTGAAGAATTGATCGAATGATTAAAAAAGGAGAAACTCAAATATCCATAAAATTGACATAATAAATGGATAGGAGTATAATTGATAATAGATATCAACAAATAATTATTAAAAGATGCCGATTTGTTTTTTATTACTTATTTAGGAAAAGTAGATTATACTAAGAACTATATAGATAAAGGAGGAGATACAAATGGAGCCCCGAAATCATACTAGCTCTACATGATATGGGAAGGTGATGAAATGAAATTTATAATAAGTATAGCAGTGGTAAGTCTTTTGTTTTTCTCAAATATATGGGAATTCTATAGAGAGAATCCAACAGTACAAGAGGAAATATCAAGAAGGATTGAACTCTATTCAAGAGATAATGGTTTGGAAGAATATGAAGGATCAGAATCTATTCAGATACCATCGAATAGTGATCTTATTGAAAGAGAAGTACCAGAAGCAGTACCGGATGATGAGTTTGTTAATGTGAAAGATTACATTCCGGAGATTTTTGTTGATTTAAAATATGCTACATCAGATAATATAACCGGGGCACCTATTTACAATTTTACAAATACATATCTACGCTATGGAACGGTAAAAAAATTAACAGTCGCATACGAAAGCTTGATAGAAGAAGGCTATTCATTAAAGATATGGGATGGATACAGACCCACATCGGCTCAGTTTGACTTATGGGAAGCCATGCCCGATGCTCGATATATAGCCAATCCCCATTCGGGATATTCTAATCACTCAAGGGGCAATGGCATTGACCTGACTCTTGTAAATGCCGATGGAACGGAAATTCCTATGCCGACAGCTTACGATGATTTTTCGGCACGAGCAGACCGTAATTATGAAGAACTAGAAAGTGAAGCACGAAAGCATGTCATGATTTTGGAAAAAGCAATGACAGAAGCCGGTTTTGAAGGATATTTTGCAGAATGGTGGCATTATAGTGATGATCGCAAATATCCGGTTGAAGAAAATTTTGAACCAGAAGATGAGAATGATATTATTTCCATTAGTGCAGTAGGAGATACATTGTTAGCTAATGGATATGGTTTTTGGTATGATGGAAGCATCGACTATTATATTGAATCGTTGGGCGTAGGCTACGATTATTTTCTTGAAAAAGTGCAAAGTGTTATTGGCCAAGATGATTTGACCATTTCGAATAATGAAAATGTGTTTTCAACACGAGGTGAAAGAGCAAATAAATCTTGGCAAGGAAATGAAGCATTCTGGTTTAGAAGTAATCCGGAGTATGCACGAATTTATAAAGAGGGCAGTATTGAAGCTGTCAGCCTTGCAAACAATCATACTTATGATTATGGACAAATAGCTTATGAAGACACAATTGCTGCCTTGGATGCACAAGGGGTAATAAACTTCGGTTATGACCGGATTGCTTATTATCAGGTGCGTGATTACACGATAGCATTGTTGGGGCACAATGTATTAGGACCATTAGAGCGAGGCGTTGATATTGAAGAATTAAAATCCGAGATGAATGATATGTTGGCAGAGGCAGAATCCAATGCGGATATTGTGATTTCGTCGTTTCATTGGGGAATTGAGAGGTCAAAAACTCAAAATGCTCAGCAGACAGAACTTGCACTCTTTGCGATAGATAATGGTTCAGATCTTATTCTTGGACACCATCCCCATATAGTTCAGCCTGTAGAAGAATATCGTGGTGTGCCGATTGCGTATTCGTTAGGCGACTTCGTCTTTGGTGGAAATAGACATCCAATAAAAAACACAATAATATTAACAGTAGATTTTGTTATGGAGGGCTCAGAAATTGCAGAGATACGATATAATTCGATTCCAGCGCATACATATGGAAACACATCCAGTAATAATTATCAACCGGTTCTTGTTAACCCGACAGAATAATGTAATAAACTATTAAGAAGTATCAGATTATATAGGTCTGATACTTTTTTAATTTGCAAAAAAAAGATGTGAAAAACTTGAAATTTGTGGTACGATTTTAAAGTAGGTAATTTGGAGAGAGTTGTTAAAAAAATATAATATGGAGGTTAAGAATTTATGATTGTATTGGTATTTATTGCAGTTTTATTGGCATTATTATTGGCAGCGTTTAATTTTATCCAAGTAAAAAAATTGGACGAGGGAACAGAACTCATGAAAGAGATTGCAACCGCAATCCAAGAAGGCGCAGATGCATTTATTCATCATGAATACAAAGTCATATCAAAGTTTGCAATTATTATAGCGATTATACTCGGTGTAGTCGTTGACTGGTATGTTGGTGCTGCATTTATTATGGGGGCATCAATGAGTGCACTTGCCGGATTTATCGGTATGAAAATAGCAACGATTTCTAACGTTCGTGTATCTAATAAAGCGCGGACATCAAAAAGCCTTGGTCAGACCTTAAAAGTTGCGTTTCAAGGTGGTTCAGTAATGGGCCTTAGCGTTGGCGGGTTTGCACTATTTGGCCTCGCTATTGTTTATGTTGTTTTTGGTGATTTGCTTGGTCAGATGGATCAAGCGAATCTGATTATACAAGAAAATTGGATGGGGGTTAACTTTATTCCTTTCACAATGACCGTATCCGGGTATGCACTTGGATGTTCAATTATCGCCATGTTTGATCGCGTAGGTGGTGGTATTTATACCAAGGCTGCAGATATGGGGGCTGATCTTGTCGGTAAGACAGAAGCGAGAATACCTGAAGATGATCCACGTAACCCGGCGACGATTGCGGATAATGTTGGCGATAATGTAGGGG
>ASRK01000099.1_pt1 | contig 17213 bp, 15 predicted proteins | sample 693218 | NCBI WGS metagenome assembly ASRK01 (sample SAMN02169240, study PRJNA158439) | bioreactor metagenome | isolation source: day 48 sample from continuous culture bioreactor inoculated with sediment... | place: Germany: Bremen
AGCCATATGTCCCCAGACCTTCCTGCTGATAATGTCTGAATATCTGTTCCGGCTACTAATGTTAAAAACCGGTCATACACCTGCTCAGGTAAGAATAGTAACATCACTCCAACAGCAATTATTGTCAAGAAATATTTTATGTCTATTTTCCCTCTTAATACTCCATAAGATAAAAATGTAAGAATAACGCATACATATGCGGTTCTTGAAAACAAAATTGCAATAGCAAACAAAGAAAGATAAAAGGTAAATTGTACTAGTCTTTTTTTTGAATTAATATACATGGCCAAAACAAGGGGAAAGCCCATAATATAGAAGTTAGCAATATCATTACCATGCAATCCTAATATTGCACCAATTTCTCCTCGAATTAAATTAAAGTTCATTTTTTGGGGCACTATAAAAACATAAATAAAGATAATTGTTATTGATAAGATAAACAATGAAAAAATAACGCCATCAATAATAAAATGTTTGTCTTCATAGTTATAAAATAATAAAATCATAAGTATAGGAAAAAGATACACTAATGGAGAAATCAAAAAATTACTTATTAATCGAATTACTGAAAGATTGTCTGACCAAGCAAGGCTAATATACTCAATATAATCAATTGACTTGATTACTGCTACTATAAACACCGAAATATAAATCAGTAAAACACCAAAATATTTCAAATCAAAAGCTGTTTTAAGATGAATTTTATAGCGAATAAACATCAGTCCCAGAAGTGCAAAAAACAAGATAACATAAAGTTTTACTGGAATTCCAGGAATAATCTGTGTTTGCATAAATCCAGTGTTTACATAAGGCGTCACAAGTAGCATAATCCCAATAGAATACTTGATATTATGGTATAAAACTATGGCTACAATCGTTCCTAAACAAACAACTAAAGATAGCTCAAGGCTCACTGCAGAGAATAGAACAAATAGGAATCCGATGAATATTATTATTCCTTTGTAATAGTTATCCCATAGTTTTTTTAATAGCATTATAGACTCCTTAATATATCTTCAATCGGTTTGAAATACTCACGTTGTTTTTTTATAAACGTCGTATAATTAAAAGTATCATTTTCTAGTAACTGAGCTGATTTTTCCAGTAAATTTTCCGCATCAAACAATAAATCATTAACAAAATACCTGTCTGTGAGATTAGCCTCTTTCAATAGATAATGAATTTTACTTTCCATATCCCCATATTCTTTCATTTCAAATGATATGAAAGGCTTTTCATTTAGAATTGAAAAGACAGTCCCATGAAAAAAAGATGTTACTATTAAATTGCAATACTTAAATACTTGAACAAATTCTAAAGGATTAAGATTTCCAATAAATTTTGTATCTCCCAAGTGTTGATAAAAAGAAACATATTCGTATTGACTACCAAAATTGCTTCGATATAGATTCACTAATTCTATATTTGTTCCCATAAATCCTATGATTGGTTTTGACACATTAATTCCTGCACCTACCATTTTTTTTCTTATATCAAGCTCGGGAAAATCAATTAAAAACGTAGGATCACTAACAATATGTATGTCTTGATCTGTCATTGTTGAGATTAACATTTTGGTATGATCATCACGGACACTTACACATGTATAATCCTCTAAATACTCTCTTAATTTCTTTTTTACTTCTTCTGAGTATAAACCATAAGGTGTGCGATTAGCAGACGCTGCATAACTTATTTTTTTACAGTTCAAAGAATTAGGAAGCCAATAAATGTTTGGTAATGGTAGTTCATCATTTGTTTTCCATACCTCATCACTTCCGGTAATGACAACATCATAATTTTGTTGATTTATATATTCTATTCCTTCTTCTAAGCTATCAATCAATTTAAATGAAGATAATTTCATATGATGTTTAATAAATTTTTTCATTCGATAATAATTAATTAAACTTTTAAAACGGATATGGAAACGTCCAAAATTGTATTTTTTAAAATCATGAATCTCACGTTTCCTAAGATTTAAATTAATAACTTCCACATTATTGTTTGAATCTATATTTAAAACTTTTTTATATAAACTATAGGCTTGAAGGATTGCACCATAGTTGTTCGCTCTATGAAAGGTAAGTATACCTATTTTTTTCATTTTTTCACCGCCTTTTTGAATGCATTATAATAAAACAAAATATCTTTTTTCTTAAGAATTAATTCCATAAATTTGACATTATATTTCATCATAAAAACTAATAAAAAACTAACCCCACAAAAAGTATAGGAAACAAATGATGCTAGTGCAGCACCATTAATATTCATCGCCGGAATAAGCATGAAATTCAATCCAATATTAATAAGTACCGAAAGGCTAAATATTATTACAGAAAGAACTCTTTTTCCATCTGCAATAAATAATGTATAAATAAATTTATAAAAAATCATAGATACATTACCTCCTATAATAATAACTAAAGGCACGTATGCACGAATAAATTCATCATCATATAAAAAACCAATTAGTAGCCGCCCAAATACGACAAAAAACAAGACCATAAGTAACGAAAACACAAAATTAAACTTAATTGCTTCCACGATAGATTTAATGTCATTCTTTTTTGCGTTTTTCCCAAAGAGTACATCTTTAAACGCATCCGGAATCAACCATAATTGTCCACCTAAATTAACCGCTAATGAATATATTCCAACATCATCAAACTCAGCCATTTCTTTTAATATGAAAATATCTATATTATAATTCGATGTAATGAGTAAAAGCGTTAACAATGGTAATATGCCGACTTGAACAGCTCGAACAAAAAGAGATCGGTCAAATCGAACCCCCAAGTTAAAAACATGGATTTCTAACATACTTAACTTAGTAGCAATATCAACAATTAGTTGAAGTAATAACATAAAAAAGATGAATAACAGATTTGCGTCAGGTAAGAAAAAGAAAATGACAAATAAAGAAAACGTATGTACAATGGTTGTTACAATTTTTGAAACATTTCTCACATGAATATTTTCAATTACACACAAAAAATCCATCTGTCTCGCTGTAACATGTAAAGGTATTAATAGTAAAAAATACTTATAATCTACTGATAAAGTAAAAAAACCAACTAAGGTTATTATATAATTGAAAATCATCTGCCACTTATAAAATTGAATAAATTTTTCTTTGACATTCGGTATTTTTTCTTTTTTAAAACTTGAATACCCTTGATAAACACCTAGATTCAAAAAAATCGCAACAAGCACAACAATGTTCATGACATAACTATAGTGACCTTTTAATGTTGCACCTAAGTAACGATTGATCAATATTGAATTTACAAGTCCAAGAATTACTAGGATAACTTTGGTCCCTATTGTATGTATATAAGGATTTTTTCGCATTTTTGTAATAACTTTCAAACATTTACCTCTTATCTATCTTTTGTGTAGTAATCAACATAGCTATTGTCTTTTACTTTTGTCAGTACCGTTCCTAAAATTTTAACATTGGTCCGTTCAAGTTGCTCTTTTGCTTGTTTGACCTCTTCGATTTTTGACTGATTGGATGCTATGACAAGCACAATACCATCAGCAAGTGTTGCCCAAATAGAAGTATCAGACATACCTAATACTGGAGGTGTATCAATTAAAATAATATCGTAATCTTCTCGTGCTTGTGTAATTAACTCTTTTAGTTTTTGAGAAAAAAGCAATTCGGATGGCTCCGGCGGCTCAATTCCAGACGTCAAAATATCTAATGTCGGATAATCCGGTACCGATTTTAAAAATTCCGAAAACTCTTGATTTCCAACTAAATAATTGGTTAAACCATTATTTTTTCGTAAGTCAAAAAGCTCATGAATTGTCGGTCTTCGAAGATCTCCATCAATGAGCAATGTTTTTAAAGAATACTTTGCCATGGTAATAGCCAAGTTTGAGATTGTTGTGGATTTACCTGCTCCTTGTTTAGCACTTGATAACAAAATTACTTTTTTAGGAGAATCAACGTTTGTGAACCGCAAGTTTGTTCTCAAAACACGAAAAGCCTCTGCTTCATGCTCTGTAGGTTGATGAAACGTCACTAAATTTACATTCATAAACTTTACCTCCCTTTAAACTTTGGTATCTCTGACAACACAGATAAACCAATCAATTTTTCTATATCTTCTTTGGTACGTAATCGGTTATCTAACTTATGTATAATAAATATAACAATTAAAGCTGTTAATAACGCAACCATTCCTGCTAATACAAGATTTATTATCACATTGGGACCTTCTTTATACCTTGGTATATCGGCATAGTCCACAATTTGAATATTGTCAACACCAACAATGTCTTGAGCTCGAATGACTAATGTTTCTGACAGTTTATTGGCAATCTGTGCAGCACGTTCCGGATTTGTATCAATATACGTCACCGTAACAAATCTCGACTCTGAGAGTGTTTCCACATCAAGTCGATCAATCATGGTCAAATAATTCATATTTAACCCAAGTTCATCGATAACTTCACGTGTAACTAATTTTGTTCGAAGTAATTCTCTATAATCAAGAACTAACTTGGAATCAAGTTGTAAATCCGACATACTAATTGATGAGGCAATATCGGTATCTTTACCTATAAAAAGGGTCGTGCTCGCAAGATATGTTTCCGGTATATACAGGTTTGTCATTATATAGGTCGTGGAACAGCCCACAATAACAAAGATTAAAATAAGCCACCACATCTGTAATATACTGTGTATAAGCTTTTTAAAGCTAATTTCTTGTAATTCATTGTTCATATGCTCACCTCTTGTTATTTAAAGTACGTCAACGAGTTCCACTAAATATTGTCCGTAATCTGTCTTTTTTAAAGGCTCTGCTAAAGCAAGAAGTTCTTCTTTATTTATATACCCTTTAATATATGCAATTTCTTCAATACAAGCTATATAAAATCCCTGCCTTGTTTGAATTGTTTCTATAAAGTTTGATGCACGTATAAGTGAAGAATGTGTTCCGGTATCAAACCAAGCCATACCACGTCCAAATAGTTTAACATCTAATGCGTCTAACTCTATGTATTTATTATGTACTTCTGTAATTTCTAATTCCCCACGTTTCGAAGGTTTTATCTGTTTTGCAATCTCTACAACACGATGATCAAAAAAATACAAACCAGGAACTGCATAGTATGAAACGAATTTCTCGGGTTTTTCAATAATTCGTTTTGCTTTTCCATTTTCATCAAAATCAACAACACCATATCGTTCAGGATTTTTTACATAATATCCAAAAATAGTAGCACCTTTATTATTATATCTAGCTTCTTGCAATTCACCCACAAATCTAGACCCATAAAATATATTATCACCAAGAACTAAACATACATCATCTGTACCAATAAATGCTTCTGCAATGATAAATGCATCTGCCAAACCTTTAGGTTCTTCTTGCACTGCATAGGAAATGCTTAATCCAAGCTCTGAACCTGTTCCTAATAATACTTGGAAAGAATGTTGATCTTCCGGTGTTGTAATAATAAGTATCTCACGAATATCTGCTAACATTAAGACAGATAAGGGATAATATATCATCGGTTTATCATAAATCGGTAATAATTGTTTTGAAATTGCCTTTGTGACAGGATACAACCGTGTCCCTGATCCACCTGCAAGTATAATTCCTTTCATGATATTCCTCCATTCTATGGTTAACTGTGGTTGTTAATGTACCATTCAATCGTCGACCTTAAACCTATTTCAAAGCTTGTCTTAGGACTCCACCCTAAATCTTTCTGGATCTTTGAGGCATCAATCGCGTACCGTCGATCGTGACCTTTTCTATCTTCGATATAGGTAATCAATGAATGATTAATGTGGTTAAATTTAGGTTGTCCTTCTAATTCCTCTTGTAATATCTCAATAATCAACTCAACAATATCCTTGTTTTGCATTTCATTATGTCCGCCGATATTATAAACTTCACCAATCTTGGCATCACGAAGAACTTTTTCTATACCACTGCAATGATCTTTAACGTATAACCAGTCCCGAATGTTTTTACCGTCTCCATAAATAGGTAGCGCTTTATTATCCAGTGCATTAAGAATCATTAGCGGAATTAATTTTTCCGGAAATTGATAAGGACCATAATTATTTGAGCATCGTGTTATATTCATCGGAAATCCAAAGGTATCAAAATATGATTGTACAATTAAATCTGCAGAAGCTTTTGATGCTGAGTAAGGGCTATGAGGACTTATAGGTGTTCGTTCCGAAAAATACCCTTCCGGCCCAAGCGATCCGTAAACCTCATCTGTTGAAATCTGCAGAAATTTTTTCCCTTTTTTAAATCCATTTTCGATTTCCCAATGTTTCTTTGCAACATCTAAAAGTGTTTGTGTTCCCAAAATGTTTGTTTGAATAAACACTGACGGATTTTCTATGCTACGGTCAACATGACTTTCGGCAGCAAAATTAACAACATAATCTATGTTGTTAGTTTCGAAAAGTGTCTTTACTTTTTGACGATCACATACGTCTCCTTGAATAAATTCGTAAGAAGGATATGATTGAATTTCTTTAAGATTTTCAAGACTCCCCGCATAAGTTAACAAATCATAATTAATAACTTGTATTTCTTCCTGTGGGTATTTTTCATAAAGATAATGGATATAATTGGAACCAATAAAGCCCGCTCCGCCTGTAATTAAATATGTCTTCATAGTTACCTCCATATGGATACGTATAAATAGCCTTTTCTCATCCTATTTTTCGTATCTCTTCTGTGCAATCTCCCATAAAAAGTTGTCTTTTTCGATTTCAATATCATTCATCGTTAATATTTCATCTTGTGCAATATCTCTTGTTACTATAGCATTTTCAGCTAACGAAACAGAGAGGGCATTTTCATTACGATATGTCAAATAGTTGTCTACAAGTCCATAATAGTCATAACCACCAATACAATCTAACCGCTCTCCCTTTTTCAACGGTCTTTTTGCAAAGGTTGCAACATCAACAAGTGGACGTTCAGCAATCGGTTCAATGGTTGATTCTCTATTTAAAACCATATTAACTGCACCGACAAGTATTTCAATAGAACACAGATGATAGGGTCTATAGAACAAATAATAAGGTCCTGTTCCCATTTTATAATATTGCATATCATCAATCACTTGTGGATGATTTGAATGTCCTATAACAAACACACCACCTGATGGCTCTGCTCCCGGAATAATCTCAATAACTTTGTTTTTATGAAGTATTCCACCTTCTTCTTTTGGCTTTATATGATTAACAATTTCGTCAATTGACATTTTATGGCCATGCATTCCCCTGACATCCGGCAGATATCCGGTAGCATTACTGACAAGTCCCATTTCAATATTCATCTTCGTTCCATCCGCAAATGAAGATATTTTATAGGGGTTTTGTTTATATGCATCTGACCACGGTTTAACCGAAGTCGGTGTCGCATGAATATCCGTAAAATTTTTAAATTTCCCTAAGGCCGTAATCTCAAAACCTAAAATCGAAACATAGTCAAATAGCTGTTTAACCACTCCGGGTTCATCACCATCTTGACCCGAATAAATCACATTATGCTCTTGGGCCATTTGCTTGAGCTCCGGTCCGATGCAAATATCCATCTCTGGATTCGTAACAATATGCTTACCCGACAAAATGCTGTTATAAGCCACACGAGCTCCAAATTCAGGTGCCCCTGTTGTATCAACAACAATGTCTGCATCACTCTCATAAATCAAATTCGGATCTGAAACGAGTGCGATTTTATTACTATTTTGAGCCGCCTTCAATTCTGCTGTTGATGTACATTCTTGATACTCTAAGTTATGATTACATTGCTTAACAATATGGCGAACTTTATCCAAGTCCCGGCCATAAATCAGTGAAATACGCACACCTTTCATAAATGATGCTTGAATAATCATGCCACGTCCGATAAATCCGGTACCAACAGCAGCAACTTTAATTGCTTGTCCTTGGCGTTCTAGTTCATTCAACTTTTTGTATATTTGACTATACATACACATCCTCCTCTTCCTATTCTCCTATCCAATAAAAAAGTTATACCATTTTTTCTTTTTATGATTCGTATTAACGTGAATCTCTAATAGAGGCTGATTCTTAATGATACGCTTTGGATTCTCATGAAATAATTGGTTCGCAATCGCCTCTCCAAAACGTTCACGCACGGATTGATATCCATCCAATAACTTCGGTGCTCTTTTACTTAAATTATGACCATCTGACGCTATAATATGTACAAGGCCAGCTTCAATTAATTGTATGGCACGTTTATTTGTTTTTGCATTCGTAAGATAACTTGATGTTAGTTGTCCATAACATCCTTGGCGTATCAAATTTATTAGCTTTTCCGGATCTTTTTGAAAAGATACATATCGCTCAATATGAGCAAGTATAACCTGTTTTCCTTTGGCAATGAGTTGGAAAATCAGCTCTTCATGAGCCGGATAATATTGGTGAAACGGTAATTCTATTAGATAATAATCAGATTTAGCTAGACTATATGCTTTTTGATTGAAAATTGCCGAAACACCTTCTTCATTCAAATGAATCTCATTCCCTAAATACACTTCTAATTCAAGTCTTTCTCCTTTTAATCGTTCAATCAACTTATAATAATTTACTAGAACAAATTCATTATTATAATCAGGAATATTATAATGGGGTGTAGCAATTATAGAATGAATTCCCTCATTAATAGCTATTCTTGCCATATCCAATGCCATATCTAAATCTTTAGCTCCATCATCCACACTAGGAATCAAGTGAATATGCGTGTCTATCATCATGTATCATCGCCTTTATCTTATTATACGTATTATTCTGTACAGTTGTCAAACTATATTATTTTTTTGATAATCATTGTCTAATAATAATTATAATTTTACATTGTTATTTATCATCTGTCAAATTTTGGTAGTTTTTTGTCTTTATCCGATAAAATAATCTGTGAATGTTCAACTGGCCAAGATATATTTAAAGTCGAATCATTATATATAATCCCGCCTTCGTCTTCAGGATGATAATAATCCGTTGTTTTATATAAAACTTCCGTTTGGTCTTCTAAGGTCAAAAAACCATGTGCAAATCTAGGTGGCACATAAAACTGTCGTTTATTGTCTACAGATAATGTGGTCGCATACCATTGTCCATATGTAGGACTTTCTCTACGTAAATCAACCGCTACATCATAGATACTTCCACTTATAACGCGTAATAATTTTCCTTGGGGTTGATTCACTTGAAAATGCAGTCCACGTAAAACATTTTTTTCGGATTTTGAATGATTGTCTTGAACAAAATCAATATGTATCCCCATGTCTTCAAACGCTTTTTTTGTATAGGTTTCCATGAAAAATCCCCGTGCATCTTCATATACTTTAGGTTCAATTACATATAGTCCCTCAATTGAAGTCCTTTGAAAATCAAAATTTCCCATTATAACGCCTCCATCCTATCTTTTATCAATGTAAATACTTTAATTCAGTTTATCACAAAAAAAATAAATCCTCAACAAACCTTTCTTACTATGGGTTTTTATGCTACTATAAAAACACGATTTTATCACATAAGGCGGTGGTTAATAATGAAAATGAATCCATACAAAAAAACTCTGATTATACTCTCGTTTGCACTGACAATATTATTTTTCATTGTCTTTTTGCACTATTTTTCTGTTTTCCGTCCCATTAATGGTCCCAACGAAATAAAACCTGACCCTACTTCATTGAATATCTATGAACATATTCAATATAATGAAGGGAATCAGAAAATAGAGTTGAATCTTTCCTATGATTTAATAAATTCATTTTTTCAAAATTTGCCCCTTGATGTAATTACATCAAATGAACAGGTGAATATAAACACTTTGTTTATAGATTCCGAGACAAAACGGCTCATTGGAAAACTTAGCACGGACAACCGAACTGATATTCATTTTTCTGCATCCTTTGATTTAATACTTACAAATGATATGTTCATTTTTAATATTAGCGAAATTCACTTAGGTAAAAGCCCCCAATATATGAGTCAGTATATTTTTAAACAATACTTTAGCTTTGATCAAATTATTATCCCCTTAGTCTCCACCTCCGATGATTTATTTGATGATTTTTTTAGCGCATTGTTCGAAAACACATCCATTGATTTAATTAAAACCGAAGATGCATTCGTTTATAAATTTGATGCCACTGAAATCACCTATTCACATCAACTATATCCCATTTACGACGATTATGGTCCTTTAGAGTATCCTATTCGAAGAAGTAGCAATCAGAAATACCTCGAATTGTCTCAACTACAACTAATGAAACCCACATTAGAAGCTTCCAGTTTGCTTGAGGAACTCAATCAAATCGGCTATTATGCCGAAATACTGACAAATACATCGAATGATGTTATTTTACGTATTGAAGATTCGGATAGAAATTTTACGATTGATCTCAATCTCGTTTTTGCTATCGATGTTTTAAAGGATCAATCCCTTCAAATTAAACTCGATCATATACAAACTGCATCCGGAAAAACAATCACTTTATCCAATGAAATTTTTATGAATCATATAGAATCCATTATTGACACATTTGATACAAGGTCTCTTGAACAATATCATATTGTTGACAGTTCATTGAACTTAACTCATTTGCACTTATATTTTGAGCAAACCTCTTGGACAATTATGGTATACATGATTGGTTCTGATCTTGAAAGCAGCTATAATTTTTATGATAATGATTTATATGGACATGCAAGTACTGATCTTGAAGAAATGATGCGTGGACATACAAGTGATAACATTCATGTTGTTATTGAAACTGGTGGAACGAAAAACTGGCGACTTGATAATATAAGTCCGGGAATCAATCAGCGATGGAAAATTAATAAAGAAAATATGGAACTGCTCCAAACGTTAGAACGAAAAAACATGTCTGATCAGGAAACCCTCTATGATTTTACGACCTGGGCGATTGATAGCTATCCGTCGGATAACTATGCACTTATTCTATGGAATCATGGCGGTGGATCACTGTACGGCTTTGGATTAGATGAATATTTTCCTAAAGACAGTCTAACTTTAGATGAAATTGATAATGTACTCGAACGTGTTACTCATGAGCAAACCATGCTTTTTGAAGTCATTGGTTTTGATGCCTGTTTGATGGCTACTTTGGAAACTGCTGCAATATTAGAACCCTATGCGAATTATCTCATTGCATCTGAAGAAACCGAACCTGATTCCGGCTGGGACTACGAACGAATTCTCACACATTTAGGTGATGGCGAAGCATATGATGGGAAAAGTTTTGGAGAACTTGTTGTTTCAGGATTTTTTGACGCTTCTATCGACCAAAATCAAGATGGACTTTTGACCTTGTCCGTCATTGACCTTAAGTTTATTCCGACTGTGATACAACGAATGAATCGTCTTTTTGACTCCGTCATAGAAACAAATCAGTTTAATCTTTTATCAAAAACCATTCCCCAAGTCAAGGCTTTTGGTGGAAACACTCAGTTAACCGGATATACTGATCATTATGATATTGAAAACTTTGCCGAACGAACGCTTGAATTTTTACCTTCTGAATCGAATAGACTACTCGCCGCAATCGATGATGCTGTCATATACAAGGCAAATGGTTATCTTACAACTGATGCAGGCGGCTTATCCTTTTACCTTCCTTTTTATGATCTTGAGAAAAATAGGAATTTAGCGGATTTGTATTCACTGGTATCTTTCTCAGAATCGTATTTTTCATTTGTCAATCAATTCATTACGTATCGGTTGAGTAACACTGTATCAAGCACCATGATTCCTTATACACTCCATAAAGAAACCCGTCCTTATCAGATTCAGATTGCAGACGGATTCGAACATCTCGTTAGTGATATTTACTTAGGCGTATCTGTATTTGAAACTCGCAATGATGGAGAATACCGATTAAATCTAGGCTACGATGCTTGGATTTATGAGTCCTTTGAAAGCGGGCTTTACGAAGAATCCTTTGGTTATTGGCCAACAATTGGCGACATCTACCTACCTATTTCTGTCGTATATAACGGAAATGATTATATCGAATATGAGACCCCTGTTCTACTTAACAATGAACCTATTATGCTTATAAGTGCTTGGTTATATGATGAAGAACGCTATATAATATTTGGGGGTCGCCCTATTATCACCGATGAAGGTCTTACGGATCGAAATACTATTGAATTTGAAGATGGGGATCAGATTGATATTCTTTATTCTTATTACAACAAAAGCACAGACCAATGGACTGAAGAAATTGCAACTTCATTAACCTATGATCGTGCTTCTGAGCTTATCATCACCAATAAACCACTGAAAGAAAACAGTGAATATGGTATTTCTTTTATCATTAAAGATTTGAACGGGACATTAAGTTATACGGACATGATTCGCTTTATTCATGAATAGCGATACATTAAAGTATTTTCTTCATTTTATCAATTTCGTATTTATTACATATTAAAAGTTTATCACCGGATTGAACGACAATCATATCTTTCAATCCAACTGCTTTTATTTCTAAATTATCTGTTAAAACAATATTTCCATGAGAATCAACACTTTTAAAATCAGATTTTAAGACAATATTATTATCCTCATCTTTATCATAAACATCTTCATATGCTGTAAATGAGCCTACATCGTTCCATCCGAATTCTGAAGGAATCACTTTAACGTGATTCGATTTTTCCATGACCCCATAATCAATAGAAAGTCTTTCAAAATCATCAAACAAAAGACGAGTCTTTTCTGCTAGCAAGGTACCACTTAAATTCTGATCAATATAAAACTGTATATTCTTTAATACACGATAATGCTTTGGCATATGTTTTTTGATTTCCCGCATAATCGTTTTGACACTAAAAATAAACATTCCACTATTCCAAAGATATGTTTTGGCCTCAAAATATTCTTTTGCCTGTTCAAGTTTTGGTTTTTCCAAAAACTTCTCAACATTATAAATCTTTTGTAATTCGATCTCTTGATTTACTTTAATATAACCATAACCAATTTCAGGTCGTGTCGGGCGAATACCTAATGTAATAATATCTCGATTATATTCTGCCTCAGATGCTCCGATTTTTACAGTCTCAATAAAGGCTTCCTTGTCCATAACAAGATGGTCACTTGCCAAAACAACTAAAGTTGCGTCGTGTTGACGTCTTTGAATGTATAAACTACTAAAGCCAATCGCTGCTGCAGTATCTTTAAATGCAGGCTCAATAATAAGATTTTCTTTGGGTAACATTGGTATTTCTTGAATGATCGCATCTGCTTGTACAATATTTGTTGCAATATAAATATTTTCAATTGGAATCAAAGGTAAAATTCGTTCAACCGTTTCTCTTAACATTGATTTATCTGAAAAAAGTTTCAACAATTGTTTTGGATGTTCATCTGTACTTAAAGGCCAGAAACGTTTTCCTGTTCCTCCTGCCATAATAAGTGCACAAAGCATAATATCCCTCCTAGTTCTTTTTTACAATAGTAGCATTCAATATTGTGGCTGTCAACAAAAGAGGCATTTAAAAAAAATAATTTATATGCTAAAATATGAACAAGTTATATAATGTATGTATGATTAGACCAAGGAGGATAATATGAATTATAATAAAAACCATGTACTTCAAACTTTAGAATCTACATTTTCCACATTTATAGATACTGTCAATCATCTTGATCACCTTGATCCCAGCCAATACACTTCAGATAATACCATGATTGTAATGATTGATATGATTAATGGCTTTTGTAAAATTGGGCCATTACATAGTGATTTTGTCAATCAAATGATTCCTAAAATGGCACGATTTCTTGATACCATGATTAAAAAGAATATTCCTGTCATTTCTTATCGTGACTCCCATCCTGCTGATGCCGGTGAATTTGACTATTTTCCACCCCATTGTGTCGAAGATTCTGAAGAATCAGAACTTGTTTCAGAGCTACAACGTACTGAATTAATTGATATTACCAAAAATTCAACCAATGGCTTTCTAGCTCAAAATCCTATAGACCTTCCAATTATTAATAAGGAACATTTAGAACATATTCTAGTAATGGGCTGTGTGACAGATATATGTGTTAGAGATTTTTCTACAACAATGACCAAACATCTCCAAGAAATAAATCATTCAGCAAGGGTTACAGTCATCGAAAATTTGGTCGATACCTTCCATATTGAAGGTAGCCATGACCGTGAGACAGAACATTTACTCGCCTTATATCATATGCAGGCTTCGGGAATAAAATTAGTCCGGGTATAGAAGAAACGATGTTCTTCACTAATCATAGTGAAGAACATCGTTCATATTATTCATTAAATCTTCTAGATATACTTTCATTTCATCTTTTAAATCATCGCGACGTAATGCAAATTCGACTGTCGCTGATAAAAATCCCATCTTATTTCCAACATCATAGCGTTTTCCCTTGAAATCAAATGCATACATTGCTTCTTCCTGAGCTAGTTTCTCTAAAGCATCTGTCAACTGAATTTCACCGCCTGCCCCCGGCGTCTGATTTTCAAGATAATGAAAAATACGTGGAGTAATAATATATCGACCTAATATTGCAATATTCGAAGGTGCCACATCTTGATTAGGTTTTTCAATCATTTTCTTAACATGATAAATACGATCCTCTATACCGGGTCCGTCCACAATTCCGTACTTGCTAACCTCTTTCCAGTCAACTTTTTGAACCCCTAAAATAGAAGCATTATATTTTTCATAAGTGTCCATAAGTTGTTTAAGACAAGGGGTTTTTGATATAACAACATCATCACCTAACATAACAGCAAAAGGTTCGTCGCCGATAAATTTTTTCGCAACTAACACAGCATGTCCTAATCCTTTAGGTTCTTTTTGTCGAATAAAATGAATATTTGCAATATTCGAAACATCTTGGGCGATTTTCAATAGGTCATATTGTTGTTTTTCTTCTAATGTTTTTTCCAATTCATATGACATATCAAAGTGGTCTTCTATTGAGCCCTTTGACCGTCCTGTAATAATAATAATATCTTCAATCTCCGAATGAATAGCTTCCTCAACAATATATTGTATTGTTGGCTTGTCAACAATCGGGATCATTTCTTTGGGTTGTGCTTTTGTTGCCGGCAAAAATCGAGTTCCTAAACCAGCCGCTGGAATGACAGCCTTTCGTATTTTCATAATATCTCCCTTTCTAAACCATTTCATCAAAGTACATATTTTTAACCATTTTTTTATTTGAACATTTTTTTATCATCATATAGGGTCTACAATCATAAGTATTTTGTCGATTATATGCAAAACAGCTTGTGACTTTTCGTTCTTCGACCTCATGAATAATTATTGGCCTTCCATTAGCAAAGTGCAACAAAAACTGTTTAATCTTCTTGTAATTTTCAATTGGACGATTGCAATTTTTATTATAATAAATTTTTCTTATTTCTATTTTGGGGTCCTTATTTTCTCCAAACTGATACAGTAAAATGAGATTTCCATCAATCTCATAAATCTGTCCATTCTCAGAACGTGTTTCTTGATATATTCGATATGCTAATTCAGGTGTTTGCATCGGTGAAAAGTCCTCGTCGTTTTCAAAGCGAGTGTTTAGAAAACACTTTTCAAATTCTTTAAACCTTAGAGCATTAGATATATGCTTAGTGTAGGCTTGGTTATTTAACTCATTTAGATACTTTTCCGTATAAATAGTTGTATTATATTGTTTCGAAACAAATTGATAACCAAAGGGTTTATAATACCGTTCATCAGCTGGTAATAAAACGAGATAGTCCACATTTTGCTCCATTGAAAGTTCCTCTGCATAGTTCAACATTTTACGCATCAATCCACGTCTTCGATAGTCTTCTCTTGTCGCAACAGCTACAATATAAAAAATCTTCAAGTGTTCTTTCTCATTATTAATGCTATATGGATTTAAGTGTAACATGGCTACTATTTCTAGTATATCCTTCGATAAATCTTCAGCAATGATAACTTGATTCTCTTTCATAACCACATTAAAATAAAAGTCTAAATACTCTTTTGAGTCTTCCGGGAAAATCACTTCCCACAAGGCACGTATTTGACTGTGATCATTCTTGTTACTCAATCGAATATTCATATTCTGCCTTTCAATCTTTTCGTCGTATCGTATATTTGTCCTCTAATCGAATCGGTTCATAGGATAATTTGGATTTTCTTAAGCCCTCAATCCCTAAATCTTCTTCACGATTCACTAATTTTACTTCAGGATAAAATTCTTGCAAAAACAATTGGGAAAGAAAAGGATATAAACCGCGAATATCAGTATTTGCCTTCTCAACATGAATAATAACTTCTTCCTCATTATTAATGGTTGAAGCAATAGACATGGCCTCAAGGACGTTATTAATATATATTCCTATCGCTTTTGCACCTAAAATCTCTAAGTGGTCAATGATATAATCAATACCTTCAATTTCATGATCAACTTGCTTTGTCATATGGTCATGATTATCTGTCCATTTTTCTAAAAACAGATTAATCTCATCTCGATCTTCTTCCGTCAATAAACGATATGTATATTGATCCGCATAATCGCGCAAAAAAGCATTAATATGATTACGCTTTTTTCTTAGCTTCTTTCCTGGCAAATCCCGCATCTTATCCGCATCGTATATGTAGTCTGAATAATCGCGGTTTGTACTAACTTCATATTGATCTCCATACATCTCTTTTACAAATTCTGCAAATATAGCATCCACTGAATACATGACAAAATTTTCTTCCATGTTTTCGAACAAGTCGACGGCTTTTTCAAATGCTTCTTGAAAATATTCTTCTTTGCATAAAGGCATTTGTGAAAAACAATGATCGTTGAAGTGGCCAAACAGTATCATATAATTTGGGTGATAATAAATGTGTTGATGGTTACGGTTTTTCCATAAAAATAGCGTTGTAAGTCCAAACTCACAACTTTCAATCCGCCGTATTGTTAAATATGGTAAAAATTTGTCTATATTATCTAAACTTAATTCCTCTAAATCTTTACATGTATCTATACGAAGCTCATTATCTGTTTGCATATAAACCTCTTTCTCTATTATTATTGCTACACTATACTATTATATCAAAGTTTTTAATTATTGCAACTAACTTACCTTCCTCCCATACTCAGAACAAAGCGACTCTGTCGCGTTATCTCGAAGAGATATTGTTCGCGGAG
>ASRK01000100.1_pt1 | contig 17185 bp, 24 predicted proteins | sample 693218 | NCBI WGS metagenome assembly ASRK01 (sample SAMN02169240, study PRJNA158439) | bioreactor metagenome | isolation source: day 48 sample from continuous culture bioreactor inoculated with sediment... | place: Germany: Bremen
TGAGAAGTTAGGGGTTGTGCCACCCTCGTTATAAATTTCGGGAATGCAGGTTATAAACAACACAATACAATAAATGCTTATCCCCAAATATGCCAATATTATAATTGCATATATGATAAAAAATATTATTCCCATTGCTGCAAATCCTGTTTCCATTATAATTACCTCACTTTTTATTTATTCTTATTTTATTCTTATATAGGCAGAGCCTATGTATAAGCTTTTAGTATAGATGGCGTTGAATTAAGATCCTTATTACATCCAGTAATAAATACAAGCATACACATATATAACAATCCAGCCTGATAATTTGTTACACTTTTCAAAATACTTAATTCTTTTATCATTTATGGTTTGTCTTGCCACTGCTCACTAATGTATGTCACATCTTCCAAATAACTCTTAATGTGTCCATCATTAATATGCTGTTTAAAAGTCTCATCTCCATTATAAGCTTCTTGTTTCATATAAGAAACCAAATATTCGAGTCGTCTTATGACCCACTCAAAAACGCCCTCTCGATCTATTGCATCTGTTCCATATGTATCAAAGAACAATTCAATTCTTCTAGACTTATCCGAACGGGTTCCGAAGTTCTCCGGATTATCTTCTGACATCAATGGGATCCATCTATACAGAGCATACGATACGTCCCATATTCTTGAACCAGGATGCAATGTATCAAAATCTATTAGCCCAACCACTCGCTTACCTTCAAGAGCAGTATTATAAGGAGCCAAATCTCCGTGACACATTGTCTCTATCTCTGTCTGCACAGGAAGCATCCACTTCTCATTACCGTTTAAGCATTCAATGTAGTCTGCACCTAAATCATGGAATTTTCGAATTAATTTTGCAAATGAAATCAAAGCATCATCCGATCTAGCATCTTGTGATAGCTCGTTATTAAACACCTCACCATCGACAAACGAAACCAACTCTTGCCCGTCTTCATTGATTCCATGCGGAAGTGGAACCTTAACAAATCCGTATTTATGCAAATATCTCAGAAAATCATGGACATTGGATGTCCATTCGTGAGAGGGTCTGTATACAATGTCATTATTCTTGATAATATTGTCGCGACCACCGTCTAAGTATTCTGTCATGAATCTCGCCTCCTTTTCATGATGTTAACAAGCGTGTTGTAGGATGATTTTCACCCAATTAGTAGTTTTCCAGCTAATGTGTTAAATATAATTACTAGGGTTGATTGCATATATGAACCATCTTGGCAGCCATAACATTTCCTCAAAATTATGCCAAGTATTATCTTATCTTTTGCCTAGTGAACCGCCGGAAAATCGCCCCTATTTGCTCCTTCTGAATTTTTTGCGATATTCCTTATCCATTTTTTCTGTCGCATATTGAATTATTTTTCTACCACAAGAATCTTTCCATTTAAGGAGAAACTCTTCTGTAATTTGTGGGCATTTCTTCCAAGACTCTCTTAAAAAGGTGCCTATTCCCTTCTGAACATCCTCTTCCTCATCAAGCATGATTGATTCAATAATTGTAAAATACTGGGCTGGATCTTCTCCTGCTTTTACTGCCTCAAAAAAAGTAACAGGAACTGCACGTCTGGTCCATTTCGATTGCGAAGTCGTCCATTCAATAAAATTTTCAGGCTTAACTATTTTTTCATTTACAAAATAGGAAAGAACTAGCATACACATAACATCCGTATTTGCCCAATTTGTGAACCTTCCTAACCATTTTTCCATATGATTGAAAACATTCATTGAATATTGTTCCTTTTTAAGAGAAACAAATGCTATAGCAATCGAAATATCTTCAAATTTTCCGGATAAAATAAGCTGGTCACCTAAACTCAAATAATCATCAATTGTAAAAGAGTCCCATTCTCTAAACCATGTATCTCTTTGGTTTTCAAATACTTTTTGATCGATGCCATAGCCAGTGTATCCCTCTTTAAAATAACGCGAATATTTGGCAACAATATCCGGATCAGCGTTAACTTCAAAAAACAATCTTATCTCATTTAATTTTTCTTGAATTAACTTATCAGATTTAATATTCATATAGACCTCCTAATGACACTATTTCATATTAACTAAATACTCTGTATCACATGTTATTGCAGACAAAGTTCCCGCAGTTGCCGGCGTATTCCAACCATCTGTTAAATGCAGTTAATACCGGGAGCTTTAGGACAACTTCAAACCAATTTCTTTTATCTTTTCAGTTACTTTATTGCAAAAGACAATCGTTTCTTCTGCATTTCCGTGTGGAGCATCTGCCTTAAGGTGCCCAATAATTGCGCCATCAAATATTAATATATCATCTTCATAGTATTCGACTTTCCAAATTTCCCTCCAATCTTTTGTTTCATACACGTCAATATCACGTTTACCATATGTATGATCAAAATATTCTGGTAAGGAATCATCAAAAATTTCAAAGTTGCTAGCAGTTTCATTATTTGTAACCACCATTCTATTTACATGATGTAATTTGTCCAGTTTTACTAAATCGTCTTGTCCGTATAGAAAATATAAGAACATACCGATTATTATCAAAATACTGATTAGATACTGCTTATATCTCCCCTTCATATGTACTCCTGTCATTTACAAACCGAATTTTTCATTGTCTGATAACGTTTTACGATATAGACGATTTCAGCGCGAAACACTAAAACAAGCTATCATTCCTCTTCTATAGCTTACTACTTCCTCAGAGCACTTGAAATAATTGCAGAAGCATAGCAAATCGATGTTGCTACAGCAAATATTTCACTATTTGCAAGCAAACCTACAAGTAATGAAACAGTCAAACCCAATGCAAATATACCAATTATACTCTTATCAATATTCATATTATTCTTCTCATCCATATTATAAACTCCTTATTTATTGCTATTAAAGCTTCATGTTATCAGATTGTTAGATCCTATTGGCTACTCCTGTTCTTCACAGAATGATTAATGCACTATTCATCCTCAATATCATAAGAATTTGATTTATAGCCCATATAATATAGAAGTTCATTGTTATTATCGCTCCATTTAGGTTTGAACTTATTTGTCTCAATTGAATCAATAATTCTTTCCTCTTTCGTTATCAAATTATAAATGTATAACATTGTCATTTGACCACTTTCCATATATTCATCAAAGGCTATGATATCCAAAGTTACAGGATAATCGCTGTAGGCAACCCACCCGGTATTCGGGTTTAATACATATTCTTCTGAGCCGAATGTTCGATCATTGTATTTGGTGATTTCCCATGAATTCGTGTCAATAGCTACATAAGCAACTGTTACATAGGTTTCCATCAATGAACACCACAAAACACTTCCGGCATCATTCCATTGCTCCAAACGGACCTTGGTATATTCTTCCGTATTCACATCCTCATCAGAAATGCGGTGTATCAGATTTCCTTCTGCGTCATAGATATCTATATTACCATCAACTTCTACAGCAATTAATTTACCTTCTTCCGTTACACGAAATTCAAGACCTTTTCCTTCTGCAATCATTTTAGCGTCTTCATAAGGACTAAAACACCATAACGCATCTGACCAATCATCTTCATCCTCAGGATTTTCCCAATCATAAAGAGCATAGATTTTATCGCTACGAAATTCAATATTGTGAAATTGCTGATTACTACTCGTAAATCCTTCCGGCACTTTTTCATTTTCTACATCTAATGACGAATTATTTGAACAAGCGTTTAGAATAAGCAACATAATTATTAGTACATATATAATTCTAGGTATCTTCATATTTTTCCTCGCCTCCTCATTTTAATACAATTTTTATTCATATCATTAATACAATCACAAGCAAATTTGATTAGAATGTCTGCCCGGCAAACCCTTAATAAGAATACCACTTGTACTTATCATCTCTTAAATTATTATCTCCATGTTTATAGCCATAATAGTATTGCGCAATACCCTCTTCATCTAATGCAACAAGTTCACAATTAAAACTATTTTCTCTTCCAGAGTATTCATAAACTAATGTTATGGGTTTATCAACACCTATACTTTCAGAAACAAGAATGTCACCTTCAGAATCAACTAACGCCACTTTTCTGATCTTTGATATGTCATTTATTACCATAAATGCACTATAAGCCCCCTCATCGTTCGAAAAATTAATTGCTCCAATAGTCCTCAACTCATCTTTGTTATGAGGGTCCAAATAAGTACTTATGTTACTTCTATATCCGAATAGATATTTTTCCACGAAAACTGTTCTGTACAACTCATCTAAAGGATCATAGAACATATGAAACTCATTTTTATTTAGTTCTGTCATCCCAAGCCATTCATGTTCTTTATGAATAAACGAATTCGCTTCTGCTGCTGACTGAGCACTAAATCTAAAACTCGGACCTATAAAAACAATATATGCAACAGCCACAATAATAATTATAGCAATACTTTTCGATATACTGCTATAACCCCCACCTTTTCTATGAAGTGCTGAAATTCCAATAGTTATCCCCGTAATAAACAAAATTAAAATTATAAGATTAATCATAACGTCACCTATATTCTTCTTTTTTAACTAATTAATGATTTTCCCCTAACGGTTCTCTATAGTGGTCTAATGATTATGCCGTAACTAATTTTGACCGCCTTCTAATCAATTATAGTTGAGCCAATCATCTTTGATCTCTCCTGTTAAAAAATCAATTCTAAGTGACCCTTTCTTCCTGTCCCTATAGACAAACCAATCAAGATGCTCAAGTATATTTCCATCAAGATCATTTCTAAACGTATCCATCAAAACCAAATCCGTACAATTGATCTCATAATTATTTTCAACAGCTAATTCAATTGCATCATATATATTAATTCCTTCTGATGCGAAAACTTCATGATATTGTCCATCGACAAAAGCTAGTACAATGTATTTCTCATCTCCATTTTCCTTATCTTTACCGTAGAATATATAGTCTCTTCCAGCATGGGTTACTCGACTTATATCCATATCAAATCTCTTTGAAACTTTATCTTCATCTGATTTTTGAAAAAAAACAAATTCTTTATAAAAATATGTCACCATTCCACCAGATATCAAATTTATAATAAAGACAAATGTAATTATAAATATAGAAATTACAGCTCCTATAAAAAATATTTTTTTCATGATATCCTCCAAACAACCTATATCAACTTTAAAATATTGATTTCGTCAATCTTTGTTTTAAGTTGCCCTATTATTGTATCCTCGAAATCACCATGGCAGTCTGAACCAGCGGTTTTAATCAAATCATGCTGCCTACAGACTTCTTTACATATATCAGTTACTTCCTTTGTATTGCTTGGATAGTAACATTCTATTCCATCGATTCCTTTGCTAATTAAACTTTTTAATTTATTTTTAAATTCAATACTTTTTTCTGTCTTTTTTATTCTACCGGGATGAGCAAGAATCGCCTTTCCACCAGCATTATGTATGATATCGCATACTTCTTTCATTTCCGGAAATTTCACACAATCATAACGATGATTATTCAAATCTATATTATATGCTAAGACATGAAAATTAACCCCTTGTTCCACTACATCAAGTTCTACTCCTGAAATACAATTCATATCATAATCTTCAGCTAATCGTAATAACTCTCTACTTCCGTCTAATACATCATGGTCTGTGATTGCTAACACTGAAACTCCTGCATTTTTTGCAGTTTTCAATATTTCTTCTGGAGACATTGTGCCGTCCGAAAAATATGAATGTACAAAGCTAAATATTCCTATGCATTATGGCTACTGGCGTGTTATATATATTTATTACTTGACTGTCTAAGAACAACTTCCTATTTTATCACTAAATATTGAAAAAATTTCTTTATTGTTATATAATTAAAGAAGAAAAAGGTGCTGCCTGACGGTTAGCCCTAAAATTATTTACTGAAAAGTAACCTAACTTTGGACAGGGCGGTTACTTTTTATTATGCCGATCATTAGACGAATATTGACTAAATATATATACTAGTCGTGCAACGATTGTTACAATTGCGCTAACTAGAGCAACAACATCTAATATTTCCATAATGACCACCCCCCCATCTGTTGGAGAGTGGCTAACCGCCAGTTCCGTCTTAACGAATGCAGCACCTTCCCTTTAGTTTATCAGAACAAACATTCGCCATCAATACTTCATATTCCCTATAAAATTTACATACATGTGCATTGTCTATTTGTTTGCAAAAACAATAATTGTATTTAATGTTCCCTCTATTCCAGATGAGTACATTTCTCAACTTTTTGTGGATGTTGGAAATGGTCTGTTATGTGGAGTAATTTGGCGACAGTTTATAATCAACTTCAACTCTTTCCATAATTATCAGTAATTAAATATGCTTCTATCGTCATTGCGTCCATATATTGTTTTAATCTTATAGTTGCATAATAACTTAAATAAATAATTGCAGAGAAGGAAATATATGTTACATATCCATGCAACAATGTAAATCACCTTATTGGTACTTCCACAACAAGTCCATCTATACCGTTTATACTTTCAGTCTGAACATGAAGTTCTATTCCTGTGAGGAAGTATGATTTCAGTACACTTAAGCTATGTGTATTACCACTTATTGTACCATAATTAAACCCCTTCTCAATGTTCCATGTTTCAGATTCTCCTATTGATGAAAGAGATAACGTCTCTCCTGGAAGTAATCCGAAAATCGTCTTAGTTTTTATTTCGAGTGTGATTTTCTGGATCTCTGCATGATTTAATCCAGTATAAGTTAGATCTCCAATACTATATTCTCTCCGGAGTCCTTCAAGCTCAATAATACCACCACTCAACTTCCAATCTTCTATGACTGTTTCTTCCAATTCATAGACCACTCCATTCATCCGGTCATAAGCGGCTAAAGATAATAGCAACACGATTGCAATAAATGAAATAATTACTTTTTTTGTCATATATTCTTCTCCTAACTATACATATTCTTGTTTTTTATATTTCACATTATGAAATTCCATTTCCAATATCAATTCGAGTAGCTGTCCCAAAATCTTCATCAAATAAAAAAGTAATTAAAATATTTTCGTTCAGATAATATATCAACATTCGATTTTCTTCATAGTTCTCAATATATCTATCATAATTTTTTTCACAATAACTTTTTATATCCTCGTAACGGTCACCAATACTTAATCCTGAATCCAGCTCAATCAATGACGAAGTTATTTGAATGTTGCTTAATTGATTATATTCATTGGTAAAATCACACACCAGCGCTTCTTCGTATGAGGCTCTGTAACTATTGCCTGTTTCGAATCTTTCTACCTCATGAAGATACCGTTCTTCATCAAAGTAAAAAATGTGATGGTCACCATAAAAATCTTTCAATGCAATATAATTTCTTCCATATAATAATTTCATTTCATCAAATGTCATTCCGATACTAATATTCGGGTTAATTCTCACCCTATCAATAATTAAAGCTTCATTGAAATCAGATAAAAACTTACTCTTAACAAATCCAAAGAGTTCATGCTCAAACTTATTATCTGTTGATTTGATATATGCCCAATTTTTCTTATTTATTGTTGTTTCGAATAGGACGACTATATTCCCTTGAATATTACTCATTATTACGTCCGTTCCTTCATCTGGATACAAATATAAACTAGTATTATTTAAAAACATCGTTTTTCTTTCAAGGGGTTGCACTTTATTTGCCGAATATTTTGAAAACCGATTCAAAGTGTTTTTATTATCATTTGCACGAAACGTTTCATGTCTATTTCTCTCATCAACCAACTTTTCGTTTTCAACTTGAAAAGTACTGAGTTGTTCTTCCATATAGTTAACATTATTATTAACTTTGTCTAACTCATTAATTATTTCATCATTAACATTTCTCAAATATAGTATAAAAACAATAAGAATTACAATGATCAATGCTGTGGCATTTTTATATTTATTTGACATCTTTCATACTCACCTCAAAATTCTAATGTTTTCAGTATTTTTATAATCTTTTTCACTTATAAACCGGCTTATCTTCTGACATCAACGGGATTCATCTATACAAAGCATAGGATACGTCCTATATTCTTGATAATATTGTCGCGACTAACACAATTCAGCTGTGCTGATAAACTATACTAGTTTTGTATGATGTTTTTATTTAGCCAATTATTATATACCTCTAATTGTTCATCCGTATGAAAATAATGCTCCCCTTCTTCCATGATTTCTAGTTCACAATGAAAGCTCTTTACAAAATTCTCTATTGTTTCAAATTCACACACATCATCTTTGCTACCATAAAGAACTGCCGTTGCAATCTCCCATCTATCTATTGGATGTTCCTTAACATAATTATAATAATCCCAATAAAGAACTTCCCCAATAGGCGTCCTAATTTCTTTTTTTTCTTGTAACACCTCTGGTGTTATGCTGAACCACATCATCATATTACTAATGATTCGCCCCATATCCACAACTGGCGATAAAAAAAGACATTGGTCTAAATCCTCTTCTTGGTAAGCTAATAGACTAAAGTATGCCCCCATACTACATGCAAAAAGACTTATATTATCCCACTGTTGTTTTACATAAGATATTATATTTTTAAGCTCTTGGACACAAATCTGTACTTTACATAGTATATCTTCCTCCTTCCGCTCACCATGCTGCGGTAAATCAAAACTTATTACCTGATATCCCTTCTTTATAGCACTTTCTGCAAGTAATTGAATAACTTCATCTTCTTTATTAGACATGTTTCCATGCACTGCAATAAAGACATGGGATTTTCTTGGTCCCCATTCTATTACTGGAATACCTTTTATCTTATATTTTTTCTTATCCATTCTAGCTCCTAACCGACTCATAATCAATTGACTCTTCCGGCAACTCAACATGAACACCAATACCTCCCGTATATCTACAGAATATGTTAAACAGTATTAGTCCAATTATAAATAGTACATATATTCCCATAACATTAGCAAACATCGCAACTATTACCCCGAACATAGCACTTGCAGCACCAGGCACTCTATTTACAGTCTCACTTATAATCACACCATCCTCAGATAACGTTTCTATTGTTGTCGTCGGTATCATAAATAAAGCTAATCCAAGACCCAATATTATTGAAATAACCAATGCAATAATAAATAACGGCTTTGCGACACTACCAATATCAATCTTCTTAATAATAATTCTTTTCATTATTCATAATCCTCCATATTAAAATCAAATTAATCAAAAATACATGTCAGCATTTGCGACTAACGTTCATCAAGTTACAATTTTCATAGGCTTACAGTGCCTGCTCATGTGTGTGAAGCTTGCGAACGCCTTATGCAGTTGCGACTCGGTTAACGATCGCAGTGTTGTTCAATCGTTTGTTATGTTATTGAGGAACCACTATAACTTAGCCCCACAACTATTACAATGATTGAGTTTCCTTGACGCGACACGTAAATCAAAGATATGGTTACAGTATGGACATCGATATTCTCTACCAATTATGAACCCTATAACTAAAAGTCCGAGTGATAAAAATATACCTATATCTTCAAAAAACATTAACGGTATAACAGTTGAAATATAAGTGATTATGCTAATCAGTCTTGCAATTTTAGCCATTTTAAACTTCTTAATGTAGTCATCCATGATACTAACACCTTTTTCCTTTTATTACGTAGGTAACAATACATTTCTTAATTTTAACAATATTATTTGAGTATTTCCTCAAGGAATGATTTCACATCAAATAAGCTATCCATTCTACTAAATATAAAACTTTGAATTTCTTTACTAGGCTCTTTCAAGTCTGGAACCATAATAGGGATCATTCCTGCTTGATATGCTGCAATTATTCCTATCTCTGAATCCTCTAATACTAAACATTTTTTTGGTGTACATTTTAATTTATCTGCCACTTTTAAAAATATTTCCGGATTTGGTTTGCAGTTTTTTATCTCATCTCCACATAATATGTAATCAAAGAAACCATCAATTTGTACTAGACTTAGCAAATTTAATGCTCTTTTCCTACTTGTTGATGTTGCAACTGCTTTTTTTATCTTACCGTTATTTAAAAGGTTCATCAACTCACAAAAACCTTTTTTTATCGGAACACCGTTTGTCTTAACAATTTCATCTGATATCTTGGCCCTTTCAGACCTAATTAAATCAAATGGAAATCTGTCACCAAAATGTTCAATGTATATTTCCTTTGTTTTATTAATATCTGTACCTACAGTTTTCTCAAATAAATCTCTACTAATTTGATAATTATATTGCTTTGCGGCTTCATTCCAAGCAATATACGATATCTTTTCAGTGTCAAACATTAACCCATCCATATCAAATATAATTAATTCAATTTCAACTTTCTTTTCCAAACCTTCCCTCTCCTAATCCTTATGTTGCTCGCATTCTGTACCTAATTTTTATTCACAGCATACTTCTTTAATTATTGTTCGTATAATTATACAAATTTCTTTTCTTGATTTCTAAAAAGAATAGCACCAAAGCATAAATACCAATAGCAAACAAAATCAGATCCTCATAGGCATCAAAGAAAAAGGCTTTTATACCAGTAAGTCCCCATGTTGTTAGGAGAGCAAGACTTAATAAGTTTTTTCGCTTATAGCCCAACCAAATAATTATACCTATACAAACAACGGGACATGGCATTATGTATAAAAGTATTTCCGGAAACGTCTTACCTTGAACAATTGATACAAGTGGATAAATAGCAACTAATCCTCCAAACAACCATTGCGTCTTAGTAAATTTTTCAAATTTCTCGTCCTTATGTTTCACTGCTTCAAAAATGAAAGTGGAACCTAGAAGTAAATACAACGGGAAAGCAAAAAAGTATTGTATTGGTTCTGTTCCAAAACCTAAGAAAAAAACAAATGCCAAGTATATAGTGGTTAGTCCATATGAAACCTTTGGCAACCATACAAACTTCTCCTTGCGAGCAAGTATACATGACGCAACCAATACACTCAATATTGCTATCTGCAATACATATGTAGAACTATTATAATTTGAAATTACTTTCCAAAAATTTGATGCTTCCATAAGCAAATACCTCCAATAAACTTCAACCATTAAAATTTTCTATTTATAAGTCGAGTGCGCTATATCACATAATGTCCTCGCAGTTGGCGTTATGTGAAGTTTATTACTGAAACTAATCAGCAACTTTCATTTCTATAAGTTCTATAGTTTCTAGACGTCCGATTGTTGGTCTTAGCCTATTCCATTCATATTCTACTAAGTACATAGCATCTTCATTAATTAGGTTATACTCATTTCTTGTAATTCGCACGTTTTTATCTTCTAAGACGATATAATAGTTTTCTTCATCTCTCCATTTTGATTCAACTTGAAATACTCCACTTGTATATACTCCATAAAACCTTGTGATTTGAAAAGCAATAATCAAAACAACAAGTAAAGTAGTAAATATGTTCATTAACGTATGTTTACTCAACAATCCCTTCAATTTTAATTCACTCAAGGTTCGAATTGAATAATATATCCAAAGTAATAACAATAAGGGAATAAAAAATAAAAACAATTGATACGGTAATGCCATTAATTCGTACAATGAATAATTAGTATCATTCAACCATTGCCAATCCATTAAAAAATAAAAAACAATTGATAATATACTTGTTGCAATTATAAGCTTAGATGTACTTTTTCTTTTTCTGATAAAAATATCTTTCATTTCAACTCTCTTTCAAATATGAAGTAATAAATTTCACATAACTTTTTGTGTATAAATGGCGTGGACAATCTCTGATTTCTTGTCAATGATGGATGTACGCTGTTGAACGCTGGAAGATACGGAAACCGTATGCACCCTAATTGATCTAATGTTGGTCTTCAAACATAGAAAACACTATTGCTCCAATTCCTAATGCCAAGAATAATCCTGATAACCATAAAAGAGAATTAAACTTATATAAAGAACTCTCAAGCGAAGTATTCCTTCCTGAAGCATATATAATTGTACCTGCTATATACCGTGTAGAAAATAATATAGCTGCTGATACTAAAAAAACTGAACCTACAATACATTTCTTCATAATGACCTCCAAAAATTTGCTTAATTATAAACTATTATCTTCTTGCGTTTAACGTTCCCGCAATTCCCGCTGGTTCCCACTTTTAACGCCTTAGCGGAAAAAGTGGCGCGGTGCTTGCCTCGCAAGAACCTTAACATTGAGGGGAATGGTTGGAATCGGCGTGTTACAGGGCGTCAATTTGTGACTTATTTAAACACATAACCCCAATCATATTCTATGTCAATTCGCGATATTGTCGCTTCATCTGTTTGTTTATCACTATTCAGTTGTATAGAAATAATAAAACCATCGTTTGCATCAATAAAATAATGTCCTTCATTATTTATTATTTCATCTTCACTATATACATCATAAATTGAAGTCCATGGCATTCCCACACCAATGCCATTATCCAATTTATACTCATTGCTCGTAGTTCTCATACCCCTGACTCGTAACACTCTACTATCAATTGTAAATACAATATGACCACCTTGGTCATCAGTATTATAACCAATTTGATATGCATTACTATCCTTTACCACATAATAATCATGGCCATAACGATTAATGACTGCTTCCATATTATCACCTATAGAAATTGTATCTAATGATATTTCTACATTTTTAGCGTCATAATCATGTTTACCCGAAACTCCTTCTGACAAATCCTCTGACTTTACATATCCATATCTGATTTCACCTAGCCTACTTAAAACTTCAACTATTGCCCAATTCTCTTGTAAATCATTCATCCCTGTAGCGATAACTTTCACCTCATCATCTTCGATAGCCCCAAGGTCTATTGAGTCCGTATATGGTGTAAGCATAAGCACTGAGCTATCACAAACTTTCACCCCTGTGATTTCTTGATACTTATCTTCAACAAAATTCGTGTTAATTTCAATATCATTTTGTACATCTTGATTTTTTTCTATTTCAGTTATTAAAACCTTTTGTAGTTCAATCTCTTCTTCAAGTTGATCTACCTTCTGATTCAGCTTTACGATCTCTTCCTTGTATTGTTCAACACGTTCAAAAGAATCAATGTCATCAACTGAATTACAAGATGTAAGGATCAATATCAAAACTGAACTTACTAGTATAAATTTCTTCATTATTTTCTCCCTTTCAGAACAAATTGATGCTCTATAACGGTCTCGCGTGGTCGACGTAGCATAACTCCCCGCCTGTTCATGTTGACCATGTGTTGTTAGATGTTGCCCTAATCGCCCGAGATGTGAAATCATGAACGGCGTAGTGACGACTATTTTAATTTCAAATTTCAATTTATAGGACTATAAGTTATTGAGCGTATAATACCGATACCACCTAAAAGACTAACTATATTCCATGAAATTCCTCTTACAACTATCCAAGATATCGTTTGAATTGGATTATTCAATGAATATCCAATCGACGACATACCAATGTCATATCCAATCTCTAACGGCACCATTGACAATAACACAAAAAATAATGAGATTATCAACCCAACCCAATTTACATTCAATTTATCTTTCAAACCTATATATAGTCGTTTACCTTCTATAGCTATTCCAATCGCCAACATATCTAGTCTCATGAGTGTTCTGTATATATCGTATTGAGGCATCTCTAATCTTCTTCTTGCAACTTCAAATGGTTCAAATAAAAAATGGAACAATAAAATCAAAAGTATAATTACAATGATATTTATGATATTAAAAATTGTCTTACGATGTTTATTCATTATTTTTCTCCCTCCTATCCTATATATTATTGATTAACCATAAAATAATTTATATACTCTTCTAAATCTAAATTTTAAAATCATTATTGCCAATCATATAATATTTATCCAGTACATGGACGTAGTACGGAAATTACGTAGTAGGCTTTCATCTAACGTTACCGCAGTTGCCGTCGTGCACATCCTTCCGATTTCCTATGTTGGGAATTGGCATGTTAGGCGATGGAATCAATGGAAGCAACCGGTACCTTTCAATTCAACTTTGAATTATTGAGTATAAATGAATTCTTCTCGAATACTAATAACCTGATTATCTTGTATAACAATAAAATAAGGTATTCTTTGTTTATCAAGGGAAATACTTTGATAAGAAGATCCTTCTAAAAATTCTTGTTTTTCACTTGTTTCATAAATCCTGTCACTATCAGCTTCTTTAACAAACAATAACTTGGAGTCCGTGAAAATATACTTAGTATTATCAGTTAATTCATAAGATGTGACATCTTCTTCTGGATTATAAATATAATATCCATTCGGATAATCATTTGTTGCTATCAAATTTAATTCTTTAATTCTATCTATATCATTTGAGGTTACTATTTCAACAGAATCAAAGTAAAGTTCATTATCTTCGATATAGATATAACCTTCCAAATTCTGAACCTCTGATATGTTATTCCGAGAAAAAAAGCCAGTATATGCGTTAACAATAAAATACGTAAATATTCCAACAACAAAAATCAATAAATATTTTTTCATACTTTCACACTCCCCTTCGTATACCGTTATATTGTCATTATTCATATATGCACTTAATACTTTTTGGTCACCATCGATCTTATCAATTAAATGTACTAATTGATTCTTCCGTTTAACGTTTCCGCAATTGCTGCCGTGTACATCTTCCTTATTCTTGTGCATGGCGGCAATTGGCGTGTTAGCAGACGGTATTCACGGTAGCTACCGAAACCAAACAGATTAATCAATTGATCTTTCATTCTTTAATTCTTTAATTCTTAGAATACTTTACTTTGTAGGCCAATTGAATTGCATCAACCTGATAATCTAGGAATAATAAGCTCTTAACTTCATCAATTGACTCCCAAACTAAATCATGGTCTATTTCTATCTTCTCAGCAACCTTATCAGCAATATTAACTACATAGAAATTGCCAATCAACTCATAATATTCCTTATTAATAGTTGAGAAATGATATTGACGCATAGTGCTTACATACTCTCCGATTTCAATACTATATCCAGTCTCTTCAATAAATTCTCTGTAAAGGCATTCAAATTGGCTCTCCCCTAATTCAATTCCACCGCCTGGCAGAAAGTAATCACCATTAACCTCGATTAATGCTACTCTATCAGCCGAATTTATGCAGATCCCATAGACTCCTTCTCGCTTCGTATAAATCACACCATCTAAAATGTTACCAAAAGTCTTCATCCTGTGCTTCTCCTTATATTTTCCAATATCCTTGACTTATCTAAACTAGTGAACTCTGTCTGCTAACGTTCCCGTAGTTCCCGACATGTACATCCTCCTTGTTCCTGTACATATTGGGAACTGGCGTGTTATAAGTCGTCATTAACGGAAATTTCCATCACACTATAATTCTTTAGACCAGTCCCTTAAGAACCATTCATCATTTACATACTCTAAACTCTTATTATGACTTGCCTTAGCTTTATACCTTTCATAATTCTCGTACATAGCATCCATATCCGTCATAGAACCTAATCCATACATTGACAATTCAAAACTTCCTTCATCTATATCTTCCAATAATCGATCAAAATCAATTGCCAAGCCAAATTTGCTCAGTTCAACTAATTCTTCAATAATATCATTACTCAACGAATTAACTCTTTTACCATGTACCTTATGAATTTTATGCACAATAAGTCGATTTAATATCTCTCTATATTCTTGCAAATCACGATAATAAATCATATTTCTCCACCCATCGTCATGCGCGAGATAAACAAAACGATTTCCTAATTTCTTAAAAAATGGTGTTCCCACTGGTTGCTGTAGTTTACCCAGGTATATTAATTCAGCAGCTTCTGTGCGTGTCATAGATTTAAGTTCATTAATATCTTCAAAATCAATCCAGCAAAAATCTCCATAGTTATAAACTTCCTCAGCAATAAACTCGTCTATTTCATTCTCGTTACAAATATGACATCTTGTTGTAAAATCAAATTGACTTCCCCAATAATCACCTTCTAAAATAAGTATATTCTTTGGCCTAAATCCTAGGCAATTAACGAATTCATTGAATTCTATGCCATATGATAGAACCTTATTTTCTTCTTCTGTAAATGATAAATATAATAATTCTCTAGTCTTAGGCATAAATCATCTTTCTCCTTAAAATAGTTAATGATGTCTCATAACGTTCCGTGAACTCCCGACGTGTGCCATCTTTCAGATTCAAATGGCCATGTTGGGAGTTCGCTGTTAAGCGCCGTATTATACGGAATCCACCACAGACTCTAAATAATCCGAGCTACTACTGAAATCACTCTTGCCGCAGGTACCAATAATGGTATTGCTATTGCTGTTCCTACAACTTTCGTACCCACCATGCTCACAACACATCTCCTGAATTCTGCTTCTGAACAACTCCCTCCAACAACATCATCTGTCATCATTGAAAGATACGGATCTATAAAGACAAATAATAGTATTGTAGCTATTCCATTAATGATTCCAGACAGTGACAAACAAGTTGCCCTCAAATCTGGTGTTACAACACCTGCATAAATTGGGGCCAAAGCCCCAACAACTAAAATCGATACTGCTACTGTGTTAAATATCAGAATTCTAATCGGTAACTTCTTCACATTAATAGATGATACTGATGCTTTCGATGGTACTGTCACACATGACTTAAACTGCGAAATTCCATTCTTAGAAAAACCATGCATCAATAATTTGGGAACAGATCGCTCTACTGAAAAGAGTTCCACGCTTCTACTAAATACTCTCTGAAAAGTTGGAATTAATGTTGCCCCTACAACAGTCGCAGCAAAGGCAGCCAAAATTATCATATAGAAAGCTAATAAAACTGAATCACTAATGCTATCTTCTACAAACTTCGTCAGCATTGGGACCTGTATTGTATTAGCCGTCCTTGAGATTAGTACTAACACATTGAACAAAGCAAACGAAACAGCAATCTTGCCTGTCCTAACTCCAACTATTCTAATAGAATACGCAAGTGTTCCAATCAGTGTTACTATGAATGTCAATGACATTACCAAAATTATCCTAATATCCATAAATATTCTCTCCAAACAATAATGTCTCTATATAAAACCTAGTATAATATGGCGCTTAACGTCCCGCGAATTGACGACGTGGACATCCTTCCGATTAATACG
>ASRK01000101.1_pt1 | contig 16837 bp, 19 predicted proteins | sample 693218 | NCBI WGS metagenome assembly ASRK01 (sample SAMN02169240, study PRJNA158439) | bioreactor metagenome | isolation source: day 48 sample from continuous culture bioreactor inoculated with sediment... | place: Germany: Bremen
CAATAACAAGGACTTTTTTTATAGATAGATCTTTAGGCATCTTGTTCTCCTTTCATTAATGCAACAAATTCATCAAAAATTGGATCTGTATCATGAGGACCAGGACAGGCTTCGGGATGAAATTGAATGGAATAGATGTGATTTTTTGTGTCTTTCATTCCTTCAACTGTTTGATCATTGAGATTGACATGGGTAACTTCGATCCCTTGTGGCAAAGTTTCATCTTCAACAACATAGCCATGGTTTTGTGATGTAATCATGACACGACCGGTCTGCATATCTTTTACCGGATGGTTGGCGCCTCGATGACCGAATTTTAGCTTTGTTGTATTCGCGCCCATGGCTAAGGCAAGGATTTGATGTCCAAGACATATTCCTGTCATGGGTTTTTGTCCGATTAGTTTTTTGATTTCATCAATGCCGTCTTTTAAATCTTTAGGATCTCCCGGTCCATTGGATAAAAAGATACCATCCGGTTGAACCTTTAGTATTGCTTCCGCTGTTGCAGAGGCAGGGAAGATGGTCATCTCACAATCGCGTTGTTTAAATGAGCGTACAATATTGTTTTTCATTCCATAGTCAATCATAGCTATATGTGGCCCCTTACCATCGATATGCATAATATCTTCCCGAGTAACCTCAGATACTGCTTTTGTATTATTAAAGCTTTCCAACTTAGTCTTAATCTGACTTTCCGATAAATCGCGTACAGTGATGATGCCACGCATTGTACCTACATTACGAATAATCTTTGTTAATGCTCTTGTATCAATGCCTTCAAAACCTATTATTTTATTTTTCTTCAAATAGTCGTCAAGTTCAAACTCACACCGCCAGTTATTTGGATTTTTACAGTTTTCTCGAACAATAAATCCACGAACTTTGATGGATGCAGACTCAATATCATCAATATTTATCCCATAATTACCAATCAAAGGATAGGTCATTGTTACAATCTGTCCGTAGTAGGATGGATCCGTTAAAACCTCTTGATAACCGGTCATTCCTGTATTAAAAACAACTTCTCCAATGGTTTCTTTCAGATAGCCAAATGCTTTACCATGAAATACTGTACCATTTTCTAAAATTAATTGTGCTTTCATATATCGTCCTTTCTTATAAAACGCGGTTTAAATCGTTTTTCATATCAATGACAGCTTGTCGTGATGCCATGGCAAATTCTTTAGGCGAAAATTCGCCGCTGTATTTTACATTTTTATATGCCGCTATAATACCTCGTGATGAATTCACAATAGAACCTAATCCATCTTGATTAAAACATCCGGCCAAATCTTCTGCTGTAGCTCCTTGAGCACCATATCCCGGCACTAAAAAGAAAGTATGGGGCATTTGTTTTCTCAGCGCAATACCTTGTTCTTTGTGAGTTGCACCAACAACCGCTCCTATTTTTGAAAAGCCGTATTGGCCAATCATATCTTTTCCCCATTCACTAACAAGTTGGCCAATATATTCATACATAAACTGATTTTCAACACGTAAATCTTGTATTTGTCCGCTGTTTGGATTCGACGTTTTTACAAGTAAGAATAAGCCTTTATCCCGTTCTTTACATGCTTCAAAATAAGGTTCAACAGAATCAATGCCTAAAAATGGATTGAGGGTAATGAAATCCTCTTTATACACTTCAAATTTTTGATCTTCAACTTCAACAAGTCCAATATGGCCCTGTGCATACGAAGTCGCCGTTGACGCAATATCACTTCGTTTAATGTCTCCGATAATGACAAGCCCTTTATTTTTTGCATAGTTAATTGTCTCTATATAGGCTGCAATGCCTTCTGCTCCAAGCTGTTCATACATAGCAACTTGGGGCTTTACTGCAGGAATCAAATCATGGACCTCATCAATAATGGCTTTATTAAACATCACGTAGCTTTGTGCCGCACCTTTTAGGGTTTTCCCATATTGGTCATACGCTTCTTCTTTTATATGTTCCGGTACAAAATCTAAGCGTGGGTCTAATCCGACCACGGTTGGGTTATTTGTTTCTTTAATTTTCTGAATCAATGCATCAATCATAGGTGCCTCCTCTAATCTTTATAAACTATTTTTCCATTAACAATCGTATATTTTATACGCCCATTGACTTGTTTACCAATGAATGGCGTGTTTTTACTTTTAGATGCAATTGCCTCTTCTTCTATGGTATATCTTGCATTTGGATCGATAATTGTAATATCTGCAAGGCCTCCATTTGCAAGTGTCCCCTTATTGATGTTTAACACCTTGGCTGGATTCATCGTTATTTTTTCAATAAATTGCATCGGCGTTAACCATCCTTTATTTACAAGTTCTGTAATCCCTAGCGGAATCATGGTTTCTAAGCCAATAATGCCGTTAGGCGCTTGTGCATAGGGTTTATTCTTTTCATCTTTATGATGTGGTGCATGGTCGGTCGCAATGACGTTGATGACCCCATCTTTTAAGGCTTGCTTAATGGCATCAACATCTTCTTTTGAACGTAGAGGTGGATTCATCTTGGTGTTGGTGTTCATTCCGTCAACATCTTCGTCTGTTAATGTGAAATGATGAGGACACACCTCTGCAGAAATACTAATGCCTTTTGCCTGAGCTATACGTATCAGGTCAACACTATTTTTTGTACTGACATGACATAAGTGTAAATGCGTACCGACTGCTTCGGCTAGTTGAATATCTCGAGCGGTTATAATATCTTCTGCTTCATTTGGAATTCCTTCAAGTCCAAGTTCTTCTGAACGTTTCCCTGCATTCATAGCTCCACCGGCAAGCGCTTCATCTTCGCAATGAGATAGGACCGGAAGCTGTAATTTTTTGGCAATAATCATCGCTTCTTTTAGCAGTTTACTATTCATAACACTTCGTCCGTCTTCACTAATGCCACAAATACCGGATTCATACATTCCTTGAATATCTGCTAATTTTTTTCCCTCTTGGCCTTGTGTAATGGCCCCGATTTGAAGAACATTGACAAGACCTTCATTTCGTGCTTTTTCATAGACATAATCAACCATATCTTTACAATCAATGACTGGATTCGTGTTCGGCATGGCACATACTGTTGTCACACCGCCTTTTGCTGCACTTAAAGTCCCTGTGTGTATTGTTTCTTTATACTCAAACCCAGGTTCTCTTAAATGTACATGAAGATCAATCGCACCGGGAATAACCCAGCAACCTTTTGCATCAATCACTTCATACTTTTCTACATAATCGGTAATATCCATGTTGGCTTCACATTGTATAATTGTATTGTTTTCAATCAATAAATCCATAACTTGATCCATTTGATTGGCCGGATCAATAACATGTCCATTTTTAATAATCATCCTATTTTACCTCCTAAAGAATTAAAAAAGCAATAAAATCAACAAATGTTGACTTTATTGCCTGCTATCAATAATTGAGAAACAACGAATGAAGACATTGCACCTAAAGATATAGATACTGCCTCTATTATCGCCATGTTTCTGAACTTTATTTTATTATTGTTTTTTCTTCTCTTTTGTATGCCATTTTGGGCATAACAAAAGCACGCATTGATGTCTCGCATCTGGGTTCTCCCTTTCTGGTCTCTCTGTACCAAACTTAAAGGTTGTTATGCATACTTACTCGCTTTGCATTGTTTCATATTTTTATCAATACTATCATATGAACAAATAAAAGTCAAGCAAGTATGCTGTTTTTTATTCTTCTGTGCGTGCCTCAAACAAAAGCTCTTGAGTTTGAGTATTTTCAAAGAAAAGTGCATTATAGGAAATATAGCTCATCATACGTCGAGTGAACATTTCATCTTGGCCACTCCCTTTTGTATAAGCATAATCCCGTAAATCATCTGCATATAAATCAATATCTAATGCTTTTTGTGTTGATGCACTCCAAACAAAATCCCCATCACGATCTGAATAGCCCAATGCTCTCAATACAAGCGTTGTATACTGCGCTTCTGTCATTGGTGCATTTGAACCGTATAAAGTCTCTGAAATACCATTAACTAAGTCTAAATGATGAAGATAATTAAGGGTATCTTCCGCCCACTCAGGAACATCTGTAAATCCGGATTCATAATTAGGATTTTCACTTGCAAATACCTGCACTTCTTCTTCTAAACCAAGAAGTCTTGAATACATAATAGCGCCTTCTGCTCTTGTAAGGTTCCGCTCGAGTTCTAATCCGTCATCTGTACCTTTCAGATAACCTAGGGATGCCAAAATTTCGCCATGAAAATCACGATGCGCTCGATCCATATCTAGGCTTTCTTCCAGTTCGTTTCGTAATTCATTTTCACTAGCTTCTATCTCCATACGGATTTCTAAAAATCCTGATTCACGACCGGGGTTGAGTGAAAAAACTTCTTCTGTTAAATCCCAAACATAATTGGTGTCATCTTCGATATAATCTGCGTTATGATCAATCACTTCATAATCTGTCTCAAATGAATAGATGAGCTGTCCCCCCATCGCTTTGAACATTGCACTTACGTCGCCCATGCCTTCACTCGCTACATCCTCATATAATTGACTTAAAGGAATCTCAAAACGGTAAACGTCATCACCTTGGTATGTCCAATGAAGCTCATCGGTTTCTGCCATATCACTAAAAGCAATAAGCGGATCACTAAATTGTATATTAAATTCTTCACCTACAAACAACATATCATCTTTATAATACTCTAATGGTGTGTTTTCAATCTGAGCATTTGCATCATTGATACCTGTTTCATCAAAGAAATTCGATTCCATTTCAGATGTTTCTTCATCGCCCATAATACTTTGATTAACGGCCATAAATGCATTCATACCACCTGAGCCGTCTTCTTTTAAAGAAAAACTTAATCGAACATCCATACATCCTGAAAACATCATCATCGCTACAAGTAAGCTTACAGCTATCATCATTTTTTTACGCATATTTTACCTCTTTTCTCTCCGTTATATTATAATCTCCATCTATAATTATAATATGAAAGTCTTTAAAAAGCTATAGCTTGGTCTACATTCATAGATACAAGACTCATTTTTTTTAAAGGACGAATATAACCGCAAAAACTTATATGACGATCTGATTGAATTTCAATGTCTATTTTTTTCAAATGTCCCCATCCATCTGTATATATTGAATAGTTAATCTTAATCTCTTTTGCATCAATCTGTTTTTCTATGATTCCTTCACAAATATATACCGGATGATAACGGTCATTGATGGAAATGATTTTGAACCGGGGCTTGTCTATAGATTTCATTTCAGCAAGCAAATCATATAGACTACTTGTTTGGATGATTGTATGTATCTCTGATAAGACAGGAATATTTTCTTCTTGCGAAAGATCCAATGTGTAGACTTGAGGCATTATTGGGTCCATCTTGAAATACATACGTTCTCCCTTAATCATTCCATTAAATCCAATCAATTCTGACATTAACTTCTCAGAAGTAACAGCACCCTTCATTCTATGTTCCTTCCTTTTTTGATCCCATTGATAGGTCCCATGAAGCAACATAGAATCATAATTCACGTCATATACAACTTCCAAAACATTATAATTCTTCATTGTTTTTATTATATAGGCTAGACTTTCTTCTTCATTTTGAATCCAGGGTAGGTAGCCCGTCAAATAAATAGTAAAAAGAATAAGCAGACCTACGGATGCTATCCATCTTATCCATCGTCTTTTTTTCATAATACAATGACACCTCCTACAAGATATAAGATTAGACTTAGTGTCATTGCCGGCATAAAGGGTATTTGTGTTTTTTTATCGACCCGTTTAAAGGCAAATAATCCGACACAGATGATGCCATTTAAAATAAATCCCGTAACAATCAAAAGCATTGCCACACTAAAACCGGTCCAACTAACCACAAGTCCACACATAAGCACATCCCCATAACCAATCACATGGCTCAAAAAGCGTTTAACAAGCCCTGCACATCCTACAATGAGAATAACTGCGACTATATCAATATATTCAATGCCTTGGTAAAACACGAGATTATATACCGATATAAGCGGAAGCATTATAAGAATGGGTTCAATTACAATCTGATGTGTTACTAAATCATAAATCATTTCTATAATCACAAGCGTTAATAAAAAAAATAGCATATATTCCCGACTATCTGTGTAGTCATCCAACACTATAAAACGTATAATCGAAAAAAACATATAAAATCCAGTGACAATAAAAATGAAGCTTTTGTTTTCCAAGAACCACTTTTCCTGTTGTAAGCTGATTAAAATGATGATTGTCGATACAAGAATCGATATAAGAAAAAAAACAGTCATAATCTCTTCCTCCCGATTTTAAGTCTATCTGACCATAAATCGAAATTCAAGAGAAACTGACTGTTAGTGCATGAAATAGGACATATTACCCTTAAACGGTTACATAGCCTGTGCGTCTTAATATTGGCATAACAAGTGTTGCAGAATAGGATGCCAAAACAATTAAAATCAAGTCTTTTATCATATAGGGAAACATTATTACAAACACTTGATATAGGGGCATTCCTGATTCTGTAAACCATTGAAGAATGCCATAGAAATAAATATTTCCTATGAGATAGGCAAGCCCATATCCCACAAGAGATATGCCCAAAATTGAACGGAAACGTATTTTCTTAAGTCTATCCACTCCAAGACCAATGATGAAGGCACATACCATAAATCCAATAATATATCCAAAAGTATTCTTGAAAACATACTGAATTCCTCCACCAAGAGAAAATACAGGAAGTCCTGCAAGTCCGATAATGATATAAATGAATTGTGATAAAAACGCTTTTTTTGCACCTAATAAAATTCCTGAATAGACAGCAAAAAACAATTGAAAGGTTAGCGGAACCCCAAAAGGTGTTGGCAAACTAAGCTTGGCACCAACCACCATAAGCCCTGTAAATAGTCCTGTTAAAAGCATATCTCGTGTTGTTAACTTCATATACGACTCCTCCTACTTTTTCTAAGTTATAGAAGTAGTATAAAAGGATAAGCCTCTATTGTCAACCTATTTCTATATAAGTTTACAATTAAACGTATAATTCGTTAATAACTAGTATTTTGCCACCGAAGGATTTGATTTCTAACTCAAGTTGCCCTTTGTCCTGTTTATAGGTCTCTGTATAATTGTCAAGCAAGGTCATACTGATTCGGCCTTTTACTTTAACATACCATTCTTTAGGTACAAGTACGCGTACACTCGCAGATCGAATGGATAGGACTAGTTTATATGGCTGCTCCCGCTGCGTAAAGTGACGATAATCAAGTGTAATATTACTCAAAGAGATTTCTGCCTTGACATCATGTTGTGTTGGTTTCAAATGTACATATTCATGCTTAAGGCGCTTTTTTATATTTCTATTTTTTTCATTCGATGTCATATATATTCTCCTAACATTTTTGATATGTATATCCACAACTCGTAATAAATTTTTCAAAATCTTGATATGTAATCTCCAATGTTTCATCGTTTTGATTGGGATGAAACGATATATTTTCTTCTGGATTAAAGTCTCGATCAATGTAGACTTCAACGTGGTGATTACCATCATTAATTAAGGCAAAAGCACTTACAGATCCGGGCTCAACCCCCAGATATTTTTTTAATCGTTTTGAAGACGCAAAGGATAATCGTCCTAATCCGTTTTCTTCACCAAATTCTTTTAAATCAAAGCGACGGTGATGTTCTAAAATAACTAGAAAATGGCGGTCTCCTTTTTTGTTGCGTAGAAAAAGGTTCTTACACTGCTGAGCTTCAATACTTACGTCCATTTCATTCGCCTGTTCAACAGTAAACACCGGCTCATGCTCATGTTTTATATATGAAATCCCATGACTTTCTAAATAGTCATAAACTTTTATTTTTTTATATGGCGCTGTCTCAGCGGGAAAAATCTGGATACCATGTTCTTGAAGCAATCTAGCCGTTATACCCATGCCAGGAATTAATTTATCTTCAAATTGTCCGTTATAAATCTGCTGACTTCCACAGGAGGGACTTTTATCTTTTAATATTGCATACCGAACATTGTGCTCTTTACATACATCCAGTACTTTTTGGGCTCCGTCAATGAATTCTTGTGTATAATCTTTTCCATCTTTAGAAAGCACTTTTTCTTCCTTACCCTCATTAACAATTTCCATAGGCATTCTTGGTGTCGGTAGTCCTGCCATTATTTCAGGACATATATGTGTGGCCTCCATATTTTTCAATTCTTCTATTGCTTGATCTAGCGGATAAGCTTTACCATCGTAACGACACGCCTCGCCCATCACACAGCTACTCACTATTATCATATACCTCTCCTGACTTTTGATCTATCTATTACGTGGCCTTTTTTTATTTTTCTTTTTTTGAACAGAGTGTCCAAACTTACCCAAAGCATGGCCTAATCCAAAATACTGTCCATGACTATAGACAATTGGCTTTGCCTGGTCAAGATGAAATTTATTCTGTTCGTCCATATACTGTTCATCTACATGTACCTTGACGACTTTTGCTAAAAACATATGATGAGATCCAAGTTCTTTAATCTCAACTGTTTCACATTCAATATTTACCGGACTTTTTTTTAGTAATGGGGCTTTAATAATATCTCCAATATCATAATCCAACTGCATTTTACTTAGTTTATCCTCTTTTTTTCCACTACGAACACCACAATAATCTGTGGCAAATGTTATTTCCTCTGTTGTAAGATTGATAACAAAACCACCTTGTTTTTTTATCAAATTATAGGAATGTCTCGATGGTCGAACAGAAATATAGGTCATGGGAGGATTTGTGCACACGGTTCCTGTCCAAGCAATCGTCAATCCATTATACTCTTCTTCTGTTTCTCCACAGGTTACAATCACTGACGGTAACGGATATAACATGTTACCCGGTTTCCAACTTTGTTTACTCATATCATTCTCCTATCACGCAAAAAAACTAGACATTCAATCACATGAAGGTCTAGCTTTAATTAACCATTGTTTAATTTATCTCTTCACGTTGAACAAACGCATTTGCACGATCTTCAAACAGAAAAAAAGCAATAGCATCTTTTGGCTCTGCCTTAAACCCACCTTCTTCTGCAATGACTTTCATCAATGCAAGAATTTCCATTTTCAAACTATTCGCCAACATGGTTATTGATAATTTTTTTTCATCTTCCACGGCATATACAATATATCCTACCGGTTCATCGGAAATTCGGTACTCTACCTTCGCCATATAATCACTCCATATCTATTCGTATCTTTGCCATAGTTTTGTAAATGCAGGCAAGGAGTTTTCAACTCTTTGATAAGAAATACAATATGCGATTCTCACATAGCCCGGGCATCCAAATGCACTTCCAGGAACTAATAATAAATTATACTCCTTAGCATCTACACAAAATTGTCGATCGTCTTCAATCGGGGTTTTTACAAACAAATAAAAAGCGCCTTGTGGCTCTAAACATGTAAATCCGATTTTTGTGAGGTGTTCATACAATAAATCTCTATTCTTTTTATATAGGCTAACGTCAACTTCAGAACCTAATGTTTTTGCAATGACGCGTTGGAAAAGTGACGGTGCATTCACAAATCCTAAAATTCGATTAGCTACATTGAGTCCTCCAAGCGTTGATTCTAAATGCACCATCTCAGGATGAACCACGATATAACCAATACGTTCGCCCGGTAATGATAAGGACTTAGAATATGAATACCCAACAAATGTATTTGTATAATAATTCAATAAATAAGGAACTTCTATATCATCATAAACCAACTCTCTGTAGGGTTCATCCGAAATCAAATATATTGTCGTATTATATTCTTTCTGCTTCTCATTTAAGACATTAGCCAATTGCGTAATCGTTTCACTACTATAAATAACGCCTGTTGGATTATTAGGTGAATTGATGATAACAGCTTTGGTTTTTGGTGTAATTACCTGGCGTAATACATCTATATCCGGCTGAAAGGTATCTGTATTTGGCGGAACAACAATCAAATTACCATCGTAATTATTAACATAATGCCCATATTCGGTAAAATAAGGGGCAAATGTTACAACTTCCTCACCAGGATTGAGGAGTGTTTTCAAAATAACATTAAGCCCTCCGGCCGCTCCGACTGTCATAACAATATGTTTAGCTGAAACATGTGTTTGATATTTTTGATTCGTATAGTTTGCAATGGCTTCACGTACATCTTCGAATCCTGAATTGTTCATGTATCCATGGACTCTGTTGGGAGCCTCTTCACTTAGAATCTCTATGATTGCATTTTTAACTGTTTCCGGTGGTTCTACGTTTGGATTTCCTAAGCTAAAATCATAAACATTATCAATTCCGTCACGTTCGGCCAAAATTTTACCTTCTTCAAACATGGCACGAATTAATGAACTTCCGGCAACGAGCTTTTCCATTTTATCTGAAATCATGAATAACCTCCACTTCACTTTTCTCATAGTTTATCATATTTTCAGATAAATGTCATTATTACTTTGACGAAAGAACGTCTTCAAATGCCGACAAAATGTTTTGAATATTTTCTATATATTGTTCTGAAAGCGGTGCTACTTTAACCGTTGCTCCATCTATTTCTTTTGCTATAGTCTCCGCCTGACCACTATCAAATTCTTCTTGATAAAAGACAAATTTTATATCCTTTTCTTTCGCTAAATCAATTACTTCTTGAATACGTTTTGCAGAGGCCTCTTTTCCATCTTCTTCAATCGCAATCATTTCCAGATGATAATCGTCCGCAAAATATCCAAATGCCGGATGATAAATAATAAAAGGCTCATCTTCATACTCAGCAAGAGCATCTTTAATCTGTAAATCCAGGTTTTCTAGTTCATCGACATATTCTTGACCGTTTTTCTTAAATGCATCTGCATGTTCCGGATAAACTAAAGAGAGTTCTTCAACGATGACATGAATCATGACGACCACTCTTTTTGGTGATAACCAAATATGAGGATCAATCCCTTCATGACCATGATTCTCTTCATGACCATGTTCTGAATCAAATTCTCTCGCCGGATATACTTCAGCGACTTCAGACCAAAGATCTACAACCTTAACTTCTTCATTAAAGTCATCTAACTTGGGTAAAATATTGGCTTCTTCCGCTGCAACTCCGATAGCAAAATATAACTCTGCATCTGACAATGCCTGTAATTCTTTGGGTGTCGGTTGGTAGTTTGTTTCACTATAACCTGGTGGAATCATGACCGTAACATCGACAAGGTCTTTTGCAACTGCCTGTACAAAGTCTTTTTGAGGGCCGATGGATACAGCAACTGAATTGATGTTTTTTTCTACTTCTGATGAGCATCCTGTCAACATTAAACTTATTAAGACAGCAAATATTAGTAAGCTGTATGTTTTGAATTGTTTCATAACTATTTCTCCTTTCATCTTCAGATGCAAGTCGCTTGCATTTACTTTTATCTTTACTATATCATACCTCTTCATTTTGTCAAGTTTCTTTTTTTCCAATAATCGAGTATAATATACTTACTCTCATAACAATGAAAGGAGCGTCTCATGGACTTTCAACAAATAAAAACAATTCTACAAAATAATAACTTTAAAATCACAAAACAAAGAGAGTATATTCTTGATGTTTTAATCAACAATCAACATACTCTCTTATCCGCTGAAACTTTATTGACGATTGTCAAAGAAAAATTTCCGACAATCAATTTAACCACTGTCTACCGAAACTTAGACCAATTATCTGTACTCGGTTTACTTGCTGTATTCCCATCCGATGATGGAATTACACGCTATAAATTAACTTGTGCTGATCATCATCATCACCATATCATCTGCCAACGCTGCGGAAAAGTTGAGATGATTAATTACTGTCCTTTAGACATATTAACATCACTCGCTCTTGATAAAGGATTTCATCTAACCAAACATAAAATTGAGCTTTATGGCATATGTAAGGCGTGTTATACAGAATAAAAAGCTTTTCCCAAAGGTAATATTGTTTTTTTGAATTGGGTATTTATGATGACCGCAGCAGAACCATAAAATGATAAAACAGCTATTAGAAACTCAGCTATTGCGGCAACCATATGCATTGTATCGTGCATAATACCTAACGTAGATAATGATAATCCTAAGAAAAGGAAATCAATTAATACAAAAATAAAAAACAAATTTTTGTTCGTTGTTAATGCACCAACTGTCATGTACAAGGTGAAAATTAGATAACCAACAAACGCGATACCCAACTGTTTTGTATCGGCACTTGACATAAGTTTTTCACCAAACAAACCTGCTTGAATCATCCAAGAAAAGGCGACACTGTACCAAAAAAATGCATAGGCTCCAAACGCTGTTGCACCAAAAACATTGTTCTTTTTTGCATCTTGAATACACGCATATAACTGTGCGCTAGCTCCTAAAAAGATAGCCCAAGGTATGATAAAAGAAACATCTGATGTCAAACCTAGTTTTTGTGATGATGCCACAAGTGTTACCATTGCTAACCCAAATAAGCCAATCGGTGTTGGGTCGGCAACAACTATTTTTCTTTCTTCCATATTCATCTCCATTCTACCTTAAAAGGTAGTAGCATTTAGTATGACTCAAAAAAATCATCCACAGAGTAGTATAATAACTTTTGGCACATAATTCAAGGAAAAGCCCATAAAAATAGTCACAAAAAAAGAACACAACTATACTATCCTTATAGTATAAATTCTGTTCTTAAAATTTACAAACAGGTTTAGATGTTAACATCAATTGAGTGCACTTTCACAATGCATATTCATCCATATTCGGGATAATTCCCGATCAAGTTCTTCTTCAGTTAACATTTCGATGAATTCTTCACATGAATGATCCAATATTGTATACATATAATCACCTTCGTAAAAGATATCCACATTCAATTCATCATAAGCAAATTCTACTCGTTGTCGCATATTTTTAAACGTTGGCATATCATCGCTCCCTTATTCACAATGACTATTTTCTAATATTTTCATAATAGCACAAGCAAAAGTAAATTACAATTACTTTTGCACGACTTATATAAAAATTAGGACTTTCGACTTATATTTACCGGAATCCCGCTCACCATAAGGAAAACTTCATCTGCTTGTCTAGCAATATATTGATTCACACGACCAAGAATATCTGTAAAAACTCGTCCCAATCGATACTCTGAAATAAGCGACATTCCCACTTCATTTGTTATAATCACTTGCTTTCCGGATTTTTTTTTCATTGATTCCATAATGTTTTCAAAATAATGAAGAATTTCTTTTTCAATCGTTTCTGCCTCTTCTTGATTTATATGATCTAAATCAGAACATCGTTCAAACAGTATGTTTGTAATCGTTGTTCCCACACAATCGAGAATCGTATGCTGGCAAGAAGACATTTGAATAGATTTATCCATATCTTTATATCCTTCAAGCGTTTGATATTTATCTCCTCGACGTTTTTGATGATGTTCCACACGACGCTTCATTTCTTCATCTGTTATTGTTGCCGTTGCCAAATACAAAATATCTTCTTCCATATTCAACCGTTCTTCACCATAAGTACTTTTTCCACTGCGTGTCCCCCCGGTTATTAGTATAATCATTTAATTTTGCTCCTTTCTATGCTATAATCATTTACGAAAACAATCTATAAATTTATAAATCCATGGAGGTTATTATGTCATCTTATTTAAAGCTTCAGAATGGTTCAGATGTTCGTGGTGTTGCTCTTGAGGGCGTTCCCGGCGAATCTGTTAATCTAACACACCTTGAAACTTATCACATTGCAATTTCCTTTGCGAAATGGTTATCCGTCAAATTAAACAAACCGACAGATGCACTAAGGATTTCTGTTGGCTGTGATTCCAGGCTTAGTGCTAAGAGCTTGAAAAAGGGTATTTTTAGCGGATTAGCCTCTTGTAGTGTTACGCCATATGATTGCGGCATCACATCTACACCTTCTGTTTTTATGAGTACCGTATTTGAAGAAAGTCAATTTGACGGTGGCATTATGCTGACAGCCAGTCATCTTCCTTTTAATAAAAATGGTATGAAATTCTTCACCCGCCAAGGTGGTTTAAACAAAACGGATATCCACACATTATTATCATCGATTGTTCCCACAGACTACATTGAAGATTTATCGACTGTAAAGGAATTTGATCTTGTTAAGCACTATAGTCAACACATTGTTCAAATGATTCGCGACGGTGTAAACGCAGATGATTATAATCAGCCCCTTAAAAACATGCATATTATTGTTGACGCAGGTAATGGTGCCGGTGGTTTTTTTGCCGACCATGTCTTGGGTCCTCTTGGTGCTGATACCTCCGGAAGTCAATTTTTAGATCCGGACGGAAACTTTCCTAACCATATCCCAAACCCTGAAGATACAGATGCCATTAACTCCATCATCCATGCAACGTTAAAAACAAATGCCGATCTTGGAATTATCTTTGATACCGATGTTGACCGTGCTGCAGTTATTGATCATGACGGTCAAGCCATTAATCGCAACAAACTTATTGCACTCATGAGTGCCATTACATTATCTGAGCATCCCGGGTCTACAATTGTAACTGATTCGGTTACCTCTGACGGTTTAGAAAAATTCATAACCGAATTAGGCGGACATCATCATCGTTTTAAACGAGGCTACAAAAATGTTATTGATGAATCCATCCGATTAAACAATGAAGGAATTCCCAGTCATTTAGCGATTGAGACATCCGGACACGGGGCATTTAAAGATAATTACTTCTTAGATGATGGTGCATATATCGTCACAAAGATACTAATTATCTTAGCCCAACTACGCAAAGAAAATAAGGACATTTCCGATTTAATTACTACACTTGAAGAACCAAAAGACGCCGTGGAAATCCGCCTGACCATAAAAGAAGATGATTTTAAAAGTTATGGTCAAACAATTTTAGACGATTTCAAATCTTACGTAAGCGATAATCCTCATTACACACTTGTCTCACCCAACTACGAAGGCGTACGTGTAAATTATGACTTCGACGGTATCAAAGGTTGGGTTCTTATCCGATTATCCTTACATGATCCGGTTATCCCAATCAATATCGAATCAACCAATGAAAACGGATGCGATATCGCACAAAAAGATCTTTTCGCATTCTTAGAAGCCTACGACCAACTTGCTAAATAATTTTTTGGTTTGTCATAAAATCTATAAAGGTCTTTGACGCAATGGAAAGGGAATCACCTTTTTTATATAGTAAACCAACACTTCGTGGTGGCAAGGGTGGTTCTACTTTCCATTCGTAAAGACTTTTTTCTTCAAGTTCTTTCTGAACAAAATCATAAATCACCGCTGAAACCCCTAACCCAATTTTTGCGAACTCAATTAAGAACTCCATGCTACTGATTTCAATATCCACATTTACATTTCCCTGATTCTCGACAAAATGTTCATCATAATGCTGTCGTGTTGAATTCTTTTTTTCCAGAAGAAGTAAGGGATATTCTTCTAAGTCCTTGATTGATAGGGCCGGTTTTGGTGGTTTGATTTTTGCGACGAAGGTATCCTGAATTGTCATCAATTCATAATATTTGTAGCGTTGCCGATCACCTACTTCACTTATAATAGCACAATCTATTTTCCCAGATTCAAGTAATTCCAAGGTCTCAGGACTTGTTCGATTCACGATTTCTATTTTTAGTTTTGGAAAACGCTCATGAAATGTTTTTAAATGAGGAATAAAAAAATACTTACATAATATATTGCTAATACCAATACGTACACTACCATAGGTTCTTCCTTTTAACTGACGTATACGTTTTTCACCAAGTTCTAATTGCTCAAATGCTTCTTTAACATAGTCATATAGTATCTCGCCTTCTCGCGTCAGCGTAACTCCCTTGGGATTACGGATAAATAGTTGAACATCCAGTTCATTTTCTAAGGTTTTGACCGACTTTGTAACTGCCGGTTGTGAAACAAAGAGCACTTTAGCCGCTTTTGAAATACTTCCATGCTCTGCAACTTTGTAAAAAACTTTATACTGTTCAGTTGTCATAAAACCACTCCATCTATAACTTTTAGTTATGTCGAACATAATATTTTATCATTTTATTTATATCTTTTTTTATTATACAATGGAATTAATACAATGTAAAGAAAGGATGAACGAATATGGCAGGAAAAACACTTTATGAAAAAATTTGGGCAAAACATCTCGTCGACCAAGAAGAAGGAAAACCCGCTATCATTTATATTGATCTACATCTTGTGCACGAAGTCACCTCACCTCAAGCCTTTGAAGGATTACGTTTAGCAAATCGAAAGGTTCGAAGACCTGAATTAACGTTTGCAACGATGGATCACAATGTTCCGACCAAAGATCGCTACAATATTAAAGATCCAATCTCGAAAAAGCAAATTGAAACCTTAGAAGCCAACTGCGAAGAATTCGGTGTAACACTTTTCGGACTTAACAGTCCGCATCAAGGGATTGTTCATGTTATCGGTCCTGAACTTGGATTAACGCTTCCAGGAAAAACAATTGTGTGCGGAGACAGTCATACAGCTACCCATGGAGCGTTTGGTGCTCTTGCTTTTGGCATCGGCACAAGTGAAGTCGAACATGTTATGGCAACCCAATGCCTTCAACAAAGTAAATCCAAAACAATGAATATTCACTTGAATGGTGAGCTCCCTCTTGGTGTTACTGCAAAAGACATTATTCTCGGCATCATTAGTCAAAACGGAACAGATTTCGGTACCGGTTATGTAATGGAATTCACCGGGGATGCGATTAAAAAAACAACAATGGAAGAACGTCTAACCATTTGTAACATGGCCATTGAAGCCGGTGCACGTGCCGGACT
>ASRK01000108.1_pt1 | contig 15834 bp, 10 predicted proteins | sample 693218 | NCBI WGS metagenome assembly ASRK01 (sample SAMN02169240, study PRJNA158439) | bioreactor metagenome | isolation source: day 48 sample from continuous culture bioreactor inoculated with sediment... | place: Germany: Bremen
AAACCTACCCGTTCTTCAAGGGTATAATATCTTCCGTCTTCTTGCTTCTTAGGCAGGATAAAACCGATTTCTCCAGCCGCATTCCGTTCGCCTTCGTAAAGACGATGACTAATAATAATACCGACTCCGACACCTGTATGGGCACTGAGCAAATATAGGTTAGGTTCATCTTGGAAGATTCCATAGCGTTTTTCTGCCACAGCGGCTAAGTTAATATCATTTTTGACAAAAATAGTCTCAAAGTTCTTTGCCTTTAAAAAATTTTTTACTTCATGCAATAAAACTTCTTTATGACGGACATTGGTCAAATAGTAGCCGTCGTTTTGTCCCACCACTCCAGGATAAGAAATAACCACTTGGGATATTTTTGATATGTCAATACTTTGTTCCTTCGCTTGATTAAAATAGACCTCTAAGTATCGCTCCACTTGTTTCTCTTCATAAAGTTTTTCTACTGAAATGCTTTGATGTAGTAGCCATTCTCCACGTAAATTTGCAATCACAAGGTGAAAGCGATCTTTTGATACGTCGATTCCTAGGACATATTGGTAATTGGCATTAACATCAATAAGAATACCTTTTTTTCCAACTGCGTTATCTTCTTTACCCACTTCTATGATACGCTTGATCTGGAGTAATTCGGCAACATTTTTGGACACAGTGGGCTTGGATGACTCAAGGGCTTTGGCTATTTCCGCTCGAGTCATGGGCCCATTTTCAAAGAGAAGGGAAAAAATCATTTTTTGATTATCACGTTTGACATCCGTTTGTGTACTTCCTTTAAATTCCATGTCGTCTCCTAAATTAATATGTCCAATTCAAGTAAGTAAAGTTTATTAACTTAAATATATCATGAGACGTTTTCCTTGTCAATAGATGTTTACCTATCAATGACTTCGATTATAATTTCTTTTTCAAAGCCTTGAATTGTTTCATCCGGAATCAGTAATGTATCCATCTGCATCGTGGAATTATATTGACCTTGATATGATAGGCCATTGACTTTAAATTCACGATTACTCGTTTGTAGGCTTGCCTCTCCTTTATATTTTAAGAAAACACTATGATTGAGATATTTAATCTCTAAGGACATGGTCCCAAAAAGCTGATAACGACTGGGCTGAATAAGCAATCCCCCTAGCACGGGTTCAAATCCAAGCACGTAGCGCACAAAAAGTTTAAACAAAACATTGGAGCTACCCGTTTGCCAATCTTGCATGGATTCACCGTCAATATGAAATTCTTCATTATCTCCATAAGAATTAGGCAAGACAAAGGGTGACACAGAAACCGATTCATGGGTAAATGGAAATAGTTTTTCAAGTTGCTCCCATGCTAACTTTCCTTCACCAATGGCAAAGAGGCTCATAACCGCAAACATACTGGCATGAATATATGTGGCCCCGTTTTCTGCCGTTCCCTTGGGTAAATTGGGTATACGACCAACCCCCGGTATGCCTTTTTCAAAATGGGGTTCAAAGGTTTTATAACCGTATTTTGAGTCTAAACGTTCATACGCATTCAAAATATAGTCACGATGCTTAATCTTTTGGGGATCTGCTTGAATAAAACCAGATAAAATCCAAAATGCTTGACTGGTTAATCCATCTCGGGCCACTCCATCCGGATCGTTTTGGCTTCCTACAAGATAAGATTTTTCATCGCCCCAGCCATGAATAATATGGTCTCCATCAATGGCATGAATAAGTAAGCCCTCTTTTATTTGGTCTTTTGCTTTTATATAGGCTTCTTTTCTTTGACTTAAGGCATCATATAGATGACGATATGGTGCTTGGATCTCGAGATATGACAATAATTCTAACATTTCGCAAAGATTTTGATAAACTTGAAGGGTTGCCATCACAGACACTCCAGATCCATACTCTTTGTTAGGGTCTTGACTTCTGCCTAGACCATCAAGTGCATCATTCCAATCTCCATAGAGTGCAAGGACACATTTTGTATTGCCATGATCCCGGTTTTCAAGTAAATAATCCATAATTCGAATCATATGCATCAGCACGGATTCCTTAACAGTATTTTTTTTGGCGATATGCTTATGCAGGTCGATAAAATTATAGTATCCACATTCCTCTTCTAAGAAGGACCAATCCTTGGTAAAACGAAGATAGGTCATAATGGTTGAAATCACCCACACACCTTGATCAATAAAAGGGCGAAGATCCATGGCCGGCAGACTGTTTGCATCTTTTGGTAAGGAATATTGTCGTGGCAGTTGGCCGGATAAGCTTGTGAAATCAAGCGCTTCTAACATTTTTATCTTGGCTTTTTTTGGCTCATAAAAAAGATATGCTTCTAAAGCTTGAAAAACATCCCGAATGCCGATTAAGGAAAAATGAGATAATTGAATATAGCCCTTAATTTCCGAACAAAAGGTTACTTGTGCTTTTAAGTGATGTATAAAACCATTCATAATTACAGGTGAAATATCTTCTCCACCTTCCATTTTGATTGAGAAAGGTTGATCTTGGGCTTCCATACTTACATAAGGATCTTGACATAGACAAATTTCCGGTTTAATCCCCTCTTGTGTATATGTCATTTCAGCACAGTATTCTATATCATCTTCCAATCGATACGTTATAAAATCGCCACAAATCCCTGTTTCTGTAAAGGATGTTGCTTGAATAGCCTCTGATAAATCTTCTTCAAAAAATGTATCTGCTGTATGCAGTGATGATCGACTTCCCCCAACATATTGATAACGTGATGTGGTATGCTTTGCTTGGATGACACATTCTGCTTTATTGACTCGCATGCGAATTTGACCCACATTTGTTGCCATGGAATCTCGGTCGCGCTCCTCATAAGTTTCAATAACATAATTGCCTAATTGATCATCTTCTTGATAACGGACTTGGCGAAACCAACGATCCGTTGAGTTTTCCACTAAGGCATTTTTTAAAAAAGGGTTAAAATAAGCACTGGTAAAAACAGTCAATGGATTCTTTGTTTTATTGATCATCCATAATTTATAATATATTTTTCGTCCTTTGACATAGGTTACAAGCGCCGTTGTAATCATGGTCGTATCTGTGATATAATAGGTTGCTGCTTCATTAAAAACAGTGAAGCGTATCAATTCATGGGGTTCTTCAGACATAATTGGTACAGACATGCAGGAAAACTTATGCTTTTCTCCTTTGACTCCTGCAAAAAAAGCAATTTTAGGTTCTGCACCTTCACTGGCTCGTAAAAATGGTGAAAACAAGCCTTCATTACAATGAATATAACCAGACCCATAGGTCCAATAATTAAAGCCATCCGCTCCATAGGGATACCTGACATCCCCTTTATCTGTTGGAAACATCAGAATATCTGTCCCAATAAAATATCCGCCGGGAATCTTTCCTTCACTTAGTTTGGAATCTCCAGTTTGTATGCGCTGGTACCACTCTAAATATTTTTTAATATTTTCTCTCATTCCAATCACCTACCTCTGAATACTTTTTCAAAAACTGCTTCAAATGTACTTTCGATAATTCCACCTGTTATAATCACAATATCCGCATATTCACTCAAGAGTTTTGCATCCATAGGACTTCGTGATGCAATAGCAATAATAGGTTTATTAGGACAGTAAGCTCGAATCTCTTTAAGTACATCGATTTGTCGTGTAAATCGATAGGCATTTACCGTGCTAAATATAATAAGATCTGAAATAATTCCTACATCGGTCAAACTAATAATTTCTTCATCCGTTGGATGCCATGGCATAATCGCTTCCTTAACTTCTTCATGTCCTGTGACTTTTTTCAAAATCTCACTTAATGAAAGATCATATAAATTGGTAGCATCGCTCATAACTAATCGGGCAGGGTTGCCAAAGACAATACCCACTTTTTTATTGTCGAGTTTAATCGGAAGGTCTTCTTGTTTTCCTTTGTATAATACAATTCCTTTTTTGGCAATATCCTTGGATAATTTTTTTCCGGCTTGGTGGTCAATGGTATTTATCCCTTGGTTTTTAGTCGATTGTTCTTTACCCAACTGCTCTTTTGCTTTTAAAATACGATAGGCTGCATCATTAATACGTTGTTCACTGATATCCCCTGTTTGAACGCACTTATCAACATAATCGACAAACCAGTCACTTGCACATGTGGATATAATAAGATCCGAGCCTGCATTGATGGCTAATTTTATAGATTCTTTTTCTCCATATTCATTAAGGATGGCTTTCATGACTAAATCATCCGTAACTACTAATCCCTTAAATCCAAGCTTTTCTCTAAGATAGCCAATGACCTTAGGCGAGAGGGATGCAGGTAAGTCCGGGTCTAGTGCCTCAAATATACCGTGATGCGTCATAATACAGTTTAATCCCTTTTCTATTGCTTGTTTAAAAGGAACGATTTCGACGGATTCTAATCGCTCGATAGGTTCCGGATTTCGATCAACTTGAAAATGGGTGTCAACTTCTGTAATTCGCATCCCCGGAAAATGTTTTCCGCAAGCATAGAGACCTTCTGCCTGCATGCCATTAATAAAAGCACTCCCCATATCTGCGACAACTTGAGGATCTGTCGAGTATCTACGATTATCAACAATCGGTATGCCAAATTGTGCATCATAGTCCACATCTAAAACCGGGGCATAACATAAGTTAATTCCCGCGTAACGAAGTTCTTGTGCAACATGATGTCCTTGTTGCTTGGCAAGGTCTTTATCATTGGCAAATCCTAAGGTCATGTTTCCTGGGAAAATAGTTGTCCCGTTGAAAATTGCTGTAAGCTGTCCGCCTTCTTGATCAATTGTCAACCAAAACGGGATATGATGTTTACTTTCCATGATATGGCTATTGATTTCTTCTGTCATGGTCTTTAGCTGATGAAGACTTTTAACATTATTGCCGGAAAAAAAAATGAATCCGCCCAATTGGTCCTTACGATTCATTTCTACAAATTTTTCCGGCATTTTATCATATCCTTGATAGTATTGAAGAAACATCTGAGCGATTTTTTCTTTCAATGTCATTTGTTCAAACACTTGGTCTGCTATAAACATATGTGCCTCCTATATTTTTAAAAATTCTTTCATTTTCTGAATGTATGTATTGGCTATTTCAATACTTGAATCCTCTGCAAAAATTCTAAGTAAGGGTTCTGTTCCTGAAAATCGTGCGATAATCCAACCACCGTTTTCAAAATATACCTTGACGCCATCCTCATAAGAAATATGATCAATGTCCTCACCAAAATCCGGAACACTGCGCTCTTCATACAGCAAATGAAGTAAGCGGTCTTTTTCTTTGGGATGAAATTCTAAATTGGCTTCAGTCATTTCAAAGGATCCATAGGTATCTTCAATCACATTTAACATTTCACCTAAACGTTTTCCGGTTACGGAAATCATCTCTACTAATAGTCCGGCTGCAAAGATACCGTCTTTTCCATTGACATGTCCTTTTATAGTCAAACCTCCACTACTTTCGCCGCCGATGATTGCATCTGTCTCTTGCATCTTGGCTGATACGTATTTAAAGCCGACCGGAACTTCATAACATTCTTGACCGTGTTTTTGTGCAATTGCATCCAGTAGATGGGTCGTTGCAATATTTCGAACAACACCACCTTGCCACTTTTTATAGTCGAGAAGATAATTATAAAGTAAGGCCATAATCTTATTGGGATGAATGAAGTCGCCTAATTCATCAATAATCCCTAATCGGTCAGCGTCACCATCGGTTCCGATGCCTAAATCGTAGTTTTTTTCTACGACAAAGTCACTGAGTCGAGTGAGAGTCTGTGCACTTGGCGAAGGTAATCGTCCACCAAACATAGTGTCATGACGATCATGAATCACATCGACATCACAACGGGCCGACATTAAAATCGTCTGTAAGGATGTCTTCGATACTCCAAACATGGGATCAAGAAGTATTTTTAAATGTTTGTTTCGGATTGCCTCGACATTAAGCATACTAAGGATGGTATCTATATAATCATTAAAAGGGCTGATTAAATGTATTTTTCCTTCACTAAGTCCTTCATCATAAGAAGATCTATTTATATCTTCTTCACCTAACTTATTTGCTTTTAATTCAATACGATCGGTAACCGTCACATCTGAATCGCGGCCCTCTCGAACAAAGACTTTGATTCCATTGTATTCTGCCGGGTTATGGCTAGCTGTTACTGCCATTCCATAGGCACACTTGTACTGTTCAACTGCATACATAATAATCGGCGTCGGAGCTTCTGTATCAATCAGCCATACACGAATATTATTTCCTGCAAAAACTTCACTCAGCCAATGCGCTGAACGATTGGATAAGAAGCGTCGGTCATAACCAATAACAATACCTGCCTCGGCTACGTTTTCATCCTTCATCATATCAACCACCGCTTGTGCAATACGCTCAATATTTTCCCGTGTAAATTCATCACCAATAATCGCTCGCCAGCCACCTGTTCCAAATTTGATCATCGTCTTCACCTAACCTTTCACTGCCCCTGATGTCATGCCTTCAATAATAAACTGTTGCGCGAAGATATATACAAGTACAATCGGAATAACAATAATTGCAATCACCGCTGCCATTAGGCCATAATCTGTTCCATATTGTGAGCTAATGTCTGTTAATAAAACATTAATCGGCATTTTATCTCGCGTCCGAAGAATAATCAATGCTGAAAACAAATCGTTATAAGACCACAAAAAGACGAAAATACTTACTGCGGCTAAGGATGGTTTTGTAATCGGTAAGACGATTTTCTTGAACACTTGAAAGGATGAACATCCTTCAATAAAGGCCGCTTCTTCCATTTCAATAGGAATAGTACTCATATAGGATGTTAGGACAGAAATGGTAAAGGCTAAGTTTCCGGCAATTTGTGGAAGAATCAATCCTAAATGGTTATTAAACAGATTCAATTTCAGTAAAATCCCAAAAACAGGTACAATGGTTGCAAAAATCGGAATCATTAGCGAGGATATAATCAACCCTTGAATAAGAACTTTGCTTTTAAAACGAAAGCGGGCTAAGGTATATGCTGCCATAGAACCAAACAGTATTACGAAAAACACTACGGATACCGAGATGATTAGGGAATTGACGTATCCTTGTAATATATTATTTTCAAGCGCCGTTTGATAGTTTTCTAAAAAAAAGCGTTGGGGAAGCGTAAACGAATTCATAATAATCTCTTGTGTATCTTTAAATGAATTCAAAACAACCCATATGAGTGGATAGATTGTTGTCAACGCCCACAGGGCTAATACGCTATACATAAGTATTGACAAAACTCTATTTTTTTTCATGTTATTCCTCTTTTCTCTTAATACGTAAATTCTTCTTGTCGAAATATACGATTCACAATAAATGAAACAATCAAACCAATAGCAACGATAACAACTGAAATCGACGCTCCATAACCAAAGGCTTCATCAATAAATGTTTTTTGATACATATACAATCCAAGGACTTGAGATGCATTTAAGGGTCCTCCGTTTGTAATAACAAGGACAAGATCAAAAACTTTCAAGGTTCCCGTGATTGCTAAGACTAAACATGTAATCAAGACGTTACGAATCAGTGGGATTGTAATATAAATCAGTTTCTTAAAACCAGTTACCCCATCAAGCATGGCTGATTCATAGAGGGATTTGGGAATTTGTTTAATTGCTGTTAACATCAATACAAAGTAAAATCCAATGTATTGCCAAATCGTAGGAATGGCGATGATTTCCAAGGCTGCTTCAACCGACTTCCAAACTTTTGCCTCTCCGCCAAAATTAAGGATAATATTATTGAGTAATCCACCGTCATAAGCGTAGAAAAGATTGAACATCATTCCAATCGCTGTAGCTGAGATAACAATTGGAAAGAAAAATACAGTTTGAAAAAAGCGTTCTCCTTTAGGAATACTATTCACTAATACGGCCAGTATGAGCGCTACACCAAGTTCAAAAACCACAACATAAAACATTAAAACAAATGTATTTTTGATTGCCACTTGCATCGTTTGATCGCCTAACATTCGACGATAGTTATCGACGCCTATAAATGCTGAATTTACATAGCCATCCGATGCGTAAAAACTCTTTATGATATTCATGAAAAATGGATAGAATAGAAATACCGTCATAAAAAGCAGGGCCGGAAACAAAAAAAGCGTGATTGTCTTTTTATTTTCATATAGTTTCATTTTATTACCCCTTTTTATATTTTATTACCATTTAAAGGTAAAAATATAGCAGCATGGCGATAAGTATCGATATGCTGCTATAGTGTTTTTAACGACTTTGAATATTTTTGACTTCTTCTAACACTTCTAAAGCTGTTCTCTCACCAAATGCGATGAATGGAACCCCTTCTTTTACAATATAGTTAAAAGCTTCTGGTTTTAGACGAGAATCAATCGGCATGCTAAGACCTTTTGCTTCTGCTGCCATTTTGTGTCCGTCTAAAGCCACTTGACTAAGGCCTTCAACCGTTACAGGAGCACTTGGTGTTCCACCATTGGCTGCTGCAATCTCTTTAATGGCTTCTGCTGACGTTAAGTGTTTTACTAAATCAACAACCACTTCTTGCTTGGATGCATCATCATAAGATCGTCTTGAAATATAGTACCCGCTAGAATATCCTGCAACAATTGATGTTGGATCTTTAGCGCCACCTGGTGCTGTCGGCATAGGCATAACCGTCATTTTTGCTTGTAATTCTTCATCACAACCACCGATAAACCAAGAACCTTCAAAAATCATAGCTGCATTTCCTTGACGGAATAAGTTTTGAGATGCTTCAATCTCCATTGCAATAGCATCTGCACTAAACGCATTCATATCATGGAGTTCCTTGATATGTGTCAGTCCATCAACCCATGATTGAGGAATGTCACCGTCAAGAACGTCTTGATGCCCTTCAACCCCGGCTTGAGCTAATACAAAATGTTCAATCAGATAGTGAGATTGAGCGATGGGGCCTGCGATAGGTGTAATCCCGTTTTCACTCAGAACTTCAATTGCTGTCGTTAAATTCTCCCAGCTTGTTGGTAGTTCAAGGTCATATTGGTCAAAAAGTTCTGTATTGACAAATAATCCTTCATAAAAACCAGTCATGGGTAAGGCATAAAGCTTTCCATCAAACTCACGAACAGAGTCAAGAATACTTTCTGAAATATCTCCACCAACTTCCGGATACGTTTCCCGCACTTCTTCATAGGGTACAACACTTCCGCTTTCGATAATCCCTTTTGCATCGGCTCCGGTATAGAAGAAGGTAACGTCAGCTTCATTTCCTGTTGAAAAATCTGTTTTGACTGCTGTTCTAAATTCATCACCAACCGATGTCATGGATTCATTAATAATGGTTACATTGGGATTAGCATCCATAAAATCTTTTAACTGCTGTTCAAACACTTCTGTCGATGGGTCCGTTCCTCCGAACATTGTCACAATTCTAAGTTCAACCTCATTTGTAGCTTCACTTGATTCTGAATCATCTGAATCACTCGTATCATTGGTGGTATCCCCGGCATCTGATGCTGCGCCACTTGAGTTGCCTGTGTCCGTTTCTGTTTGACCACATCCTACAAACAAAGATGTCATCAATGCTACCATAAGTAATAGTGCTAATAATTTTTTCATTGTGTTCCTCCCTTTACAGATATAATATTTAGTAACATTTACTGTACCTATATATTAACATCCTATTTGGTAAATTTTAAGAAGTCAATCTTGTTGTTTCTTGTCTATTCTTGTACAATTGCACAATTTCAGACAATCGAATTGTATTTTCTTGTGTTTTTCGTATAGTTCTTAGGCATAGTGGGTATTTCTATATTGGTTAGGAGTAACACCCGCATACTTTTTGAATGTTTTTGTAAAATAAGGCGTATCTGTATATCCCACACGTTCACTTATTTCATATACTTTATACTGCGTCTCGATGAGAAGACGTTTTGCTTCTTGAATTCGTATTTCATTGAGAAGCTGGACAAAGGAATTATCCAATTCTTGTTTGAGTATTTTACACAAATACCATGTACTAATCATCAAATGGTCTGCAACTTCTTGAAGGTCTAGCTTATGGCTATAATTTTCTTTCATATAATTAATGGCTTGAACCGCTAAATACTTTAGTCTAGATTCGCTTTCATCTTCGTCTTGCTTAGATTCATTCGGCTTATCCTCAAACACGTTAATGGTTTCGATGAGTTTTTGCCGTAAACGTGTAAGGTCTTCTTCTTTAGAATGTTCATCATCAAGTTGCATCATTGCTTCAATGACGGCTGACTTTATATCTTCAATATTCGTTGGCTTCAATAAATACTTCATAACGCCAAGTTCAATTGCCTTTTGTGCATAATCAAACTCACGATAACTTGTAAGTACAATAAACTTGGTCTCTTTCTTCACTGTTTTTAACTTTTCAATCATTTGTAAGCCATCCAGTTTGGGCATACGAATATCACTAATCACAATATCCGGTTGTAAGTCTGCAATAATTGCCAAACCTTCCTCCCCATTTTTAGCTGTTCCACAGACGCTACAATTAATCTCTTCCCATGGAACAAGTTCTTTTAATCCTTTTACAACCATTGGTTCATCATCAATAATAAATATTTGATATTTTCCCATATCTTCTCCTTAGTCTGTCAATGTGTCTGAAATCTCCGGAAAACAAATCGTGATTGTTGTTCCATGGTTTTCACAACTTTCAATCTTTATTTTTGCACCATCCCCATAAATCAGTTGTATTCGCCTAAATACATTTTGAAGACCAACACTTGCACCTTCACCTTTTTTCATATCGATAATCTCTTTTTCTTCATGAATCATACTTTGGATTTTTTTATATTGGATTTCATTCATCCCGCTTCCATTATCTCGTATCTTAAATACCAAACGTCCATCTTCTTTTTTTCCAATAAGTTCAATGAGTCCTTCACCAATAGGTTCTATTCCGTGTTTAACCGCATTCTCAAGCAAGGGTTGTAAAATAAGTTTGGGAATAAGGGCGTCTTCAATCTCAGGATCAATATTTTGATGATATTTTAGACTTTCTGAATAGCGCATTTGAATCAAATACATATATTGATTCACATATCCAACTTCTTCTTTAACCGGAATTAATTTGCGCTTTGACCGATTCGTTGATGCATCCATAAGTTTAGATAATGCTTGAATCATTAGAGCAATGTCGTTCTCTCCCGCTAACTGTGCCCGCCAATTAATGGACTCAAGGGTATTATATAAAAAATGGGGGTTGATTTGTTCTTGAAGCGCTGAAATTTCCGCATCTTTTTTTGCCAATTCTTTGACATATACATCACTGACTAAGCGATTAATGTTTTGTGTCATCTTATTAAAAGCATGATAAACAAGGCCAAATTCATCGTGTCTGTTTTCCGGTATTTTCACATCCAAAGCCCCCCGTTCGAAGGCTTTCATTTTTGATGTCAACTCTTTCATTGGCTTTAATATAGTACGAAAAAGAAAGTATGCCATTAAGGCAAAAAAAGGAACCATTGCCAAATATAGAATAATAACTAGTCGTATGACTTTTTTAGAATCCTGCATTAGCATCTCAGAAGATACAAGCGTAATTAAGGATAAATCCAATGTTGGAATTTGGTCCGTAATAATATAGTACTCCTCTTGTCCCTTCGTCTGGGTATAAAACCCAGGATTCTCTAAGCTAAATTCTTGGCTAAGAACTTTATGCACTTCACTTACCCTTCCTTTGTTAGCAATCACGCGAGAATCCTTGGAATATAAGTAAATCGATTCGTCTGTCTGGATATTAATGTTGTCCAAAATATTTTCTAAATACTCCGGATCAATACGATAATACATCATGGCAATGGGTTTAAAGTTATCCTTATGGAGCAACAATTGTGTTAAATACACATTAAACTGCCCATCTTCATACCTTGTATAAAACTGGGTTTTTACACTATTTTTCGCCAAGTTGGCCATGTCTTGAACCGGTATGTCATTTCCACTGATAAGTCCTGCTTCTTTTGTATAATATACGTGTTGGCCACTTGTATAAAAGTAAAGTCCTCCTAAATCATAGTTTTTTCTAGCAAAGACAATCGTGCTTAAGTAGGACTTAAGGTCGCGAATGAGATCAAACATCTCAAGTGAATTTTCTTCGACGTTGGGTTGTTTTACAATAACTGCATTAAATGTCGGATCTTGCAACATATATCGAACGGATTCTTTCATGTCTTCAAGTTCGCCACTAATCGAGGACGTGACATGGCTCATATTGCTCTGGGCATAGGCAACAAAGCGTTCCTTAATAATGTTGTTATAATTATAAGACGCCATAATGGCCAAGACAAGCATCGGCAAAATTGATACACAAATAATTAATACAATTATTTTTGATTTTAGCGATATGGTTTTCATACGCTTCATAGTATTCTCCTTAAATTTGAAAAAAAAGACCCTACTTAAAAGTAACGTCCATTTTGTGTTTAACTTATTATTTTTCCTCTTGTTCCGCTTGTGTTTGCATACCTTGTTGGATTAAATGAAAGACACCGAAAACTATAAAAAAATCACCCATGCTCATGACCCGAGTTGATAGCCTGGGTATATCAATAATGAAAATATCTGCTAATAGCCAAAGGTTTGTCGTTTCTGTTAATAGTGCATGCCCTCGGTCAAAAATTCCTTCCGCATAATCCGGGAGTTTTACCGGCATTTTCCCATTATTTAGGGCGATAACTAAGCCATTTAAAAAGGTGCCCATTCCCATAAACCACATACCGAAAAAATGTCGATTACGATAACAGACATATATAATTAACAGGTAGCTTCCAACATGCATGAAAAAAAATCCGCTTTCAGGAATAGATTCAAGGGCAAAAGAAATTGTCTGTAAGGCAAAGGCAACCATAAACAGATACCAATATTGAATCGTAACATTTTCGAGATTTTTTATCTTTCCTTTACGCATATATCCAAAAAGCATTGCAAGAATAATCCCTTCAAATATCATGCTTCATTGACCCTTTCTGCATTCGCTTGCACTTTCTTTAATTCATTGATTTCCAAAAGTTCTCCCTCTGATTCTCCTACCTTATAGCCCGGACGTAAGAGAACATCGTCAACAAAGCATTGAACCACTTTTGGATGAAATTGAGTCCCGGCATTGTCAATCAACTCTTGAATGGCATGTTCTTTACTAAAGGCTTTCCTATAAGGCCGTTCCGATGTCATGGCGTCAAAACTGTCGGCAATCATTAATATTGAAGCTTCCACACTGATCTGATCACCGGCTAGTTGATTCGGATAACCTTTACCATCATAACGTTCATGATGTTGAATGATAATCTGTGAGATTTTACGTAAGGAGTGTACACTTCCGATAATATGTCCGCCAATACTAGCATGGTCTTGTATTCTTCGATATTCTTCATCCGTAAGTTTACCGGCTTTATTTAATATATCATCCGGAATTCCGATTTTTCCAATATCATGTAATAGGGCCGCTTTATCGATGGTATCTATTTGGTGGGGACTTAATTTATATGCTTTTGCAATATCCATAGCATATTGTTGAACCCGCCCCGTATGCCCGCCTGTATAAGCATCCTTTGCATGAAGAGCTTCATTTAAAGCGTGAATAGTATCGATTGCCATACGCTGGGAATCATAATAAAGTTTAAAGGAATATCTTGCAAGTAGTAATGGCACAAATAGAATAATTACAATGGACTTCCCATAGGTATAATCCGCAAAAACCAAAAAAATACCAAGTGTTCCTACAGCTAAAGTGTTAAAATATGAACCAATAATACTTTTTACAATTTCTTTCATCACAATTTTTTTTGACTGTGTAAGAAAATATCCAGATAACAAAATAGCATTTAATATTTCTGCAATCATCAACGCGATACTCATAATTATAAATAGATAAATAATATTTGAAGAAATATCAAATGATTGAAATAATATTGCAGCTATCCCCATTGAAATTGATATGTTTGCTATATTAAATAGAGTATCTTTGATTTTTGTATTAAAAATATGTTTCCGTTTCCCACGTATTTCTGGAAAGCATATTATTGTAGCAATTGTCGCAATAATCATGACATCAAAAGGAGTTCCTAGGCTAGCAATATATAAATATATGGCTACACTTACCGAGGTAATAGTTTCTGCTGACGAAACAATAATAAAGGACTCTGCAATAATTGCCAGAAGCACCCAAAATAATATATTTTTAAAATTACTTATTCCATAATTATTAAACATTAAAGCCATCAAAACAAAATATATTAATAGAATTGTTGATAAAAACATTATATGTTTATTATTTTTAATCATATTATCTCCTTAGTGAAAGCCGGCATTTATAATATATTACCCTACTTTGTGTAATGCGCCTGATGCTAATAAAGCCATTGCTAAACTCATTATTATACTTAAAACCTTTTTCATCGATATAGCCTCCTGTGGGTTTTCTCTGCTTCTTTCCGCTAATAAAACAGGCTATATCCGCTTCGCTAATCTAAATAGTTTAAAAAATAATCATGAACTAGTTATAAACTTAATATTATATGCCGGCTTATGGCAAAGTTTATAAAAAACATACACCATAGACTAAATTATAGTCTATTATACCCATGACGACAAGGACTTTTTACTAGGTATATATCCTCATTTTATTTTCATCTTGCTTTTTACATAAAAAGACCCCTACCATCTAGGGGCCTTTGGATACGGACATCGTTGAATTTTTTTTATTGCACGTAAGATAACAAAACAGCCACAAAAGGCGCACATTCCGTTTTGAAGTTTTTCACATGATTCGCACTGAGATAATCGCTCTTGGTATATGGCATCTGTACATTTTATCTCTTCCGGCATTCCTTCAATATGCTTTAAAATGCCGGCGTGAATATCCTCGTTACTTTTAGCAAATGCGTAGCATCGTTTACAAACCACCATTATTATTCAAGAATAAGGCGAACAACTGAGCATGTCGGAAGGGTCATTGTAAATCCGGATTCTTTGAGCTTAACTTGATCAAAAGCTTCTTTTTTCACGACCTCAGGTTCTTCAAAGGTATTATAGTCATCCATTGCACCTCTTATAATGTGTCCGCTTACTTTCTTAGGATTAAAGCCTAATGTATCTGCATCAATGAGGCGTTCTTCATGTAAGTCCAGATTACATAAAGTTAATACAAGATGACCGTCCTTATTCACCGATGCAGACTCTGTCATTGCCGGAACCTTTACGCCATCAATGTCAAGATCCGGTGTTGTTATATAACTCTCAAGCAAGTGGTTATCCTGATGTTCCTGATACATATCAAAGACATGGTATGTGGGCGTTTTAATCATTTTTTCACCTTCTGTTAAAATGACTGATTGAAGTACATTCACCAGCTGGGCAATATTTGCCATTCGAACGCGGTCTGCATGTTTATTGAATATGTTAAGATTAATTCCTGCAACTAGTGCATCACGCATACTGTTTTGCTGATATAAGAATCCTGGGTTTGTCCCCGGCTCTACTTCATACCAGGTACCCCACTCATCAACCACAAGTGCTACACGTTTTTGTGGATCATATTTATCCATGATATGGCTATGCTTTGTGACGAGTTCTTCCATACGCCACGTGTTCTTTAAGACACGATAATAATCCTTTTCTGTCATTTGGGTTGCTGAACCTTTATCTTCCCAGCTATTAACAAAGGTATAAAAGTGCAAGCTCAAGCCATCCATATAGGGTCCTGCTATTTCCATAAGAACTTTGGTCCAATTATAATCATCCACATTGGGACCGCCTGCAATTTTGAAGAGTTTATTGTCCCCATAGTTACGGGTATAGGTCTGATAT
>ASRK01000110.1_pt1 | contig 15546 bp, 13 predicted proteins | sample 693218 | NCBI WGS metagenome assembly ASRK01 (sample SAMN02169240, study PRJNA158439) | bioreactor metagenome | isolation source: day 48 sample from continuous culture bioreactor inoculated with sediment... | place: Germany: Bremen
TAGGAGCTTTAGCAGCAGCCAATGCTGCAGGTATGTCAGAGTGTTTGATTTATGGAGTGGATGGTTCACCGGATATTAAAGCAGAACTTACAAATCCTGATTCTTTGATTGCGGGAACTGGGGCACAGTCTCCAATTGGTATTGCTGAAAAATCCGTAGAAGTAATGTATCAATATTTGTCAGGTGATTCAGTGGAAGATAGATATCCAGTTGAGACATTTTTAATTACATCTGAAAATGTTGAAGAATTTGGAACAGATGGCTGGCAATAAGTTAATTATAATAAGGTGTATATCGTACGATATACACCTTATCTACTCATATTTTTAGAAGAGGTGATACTTTGGAAAACAAATTAGTTGAAATGAAACATATTCACAAAAGGTTTCCTGGTGTTATAGCCCTAAATGATGTTCAATTTGAACTTAACCGAGGCGAAGTCCATGCATTGCTCGGAGAAAATGGTGCTGGGAAATCAACCTTAATAAAAGTCTTAGGGGGAATATATAGTCTTGATGAAGGGCAAATATTAATTGATGGAAAAGAAGTAGATATTAAAGAGGTAAAAGATGCACAAGTTAATGGAATATCGATTATTCATCAAGAACTTGTTTTAGTGCCCCATATGACAGTGGCTGAAAACATTTTTTTAGGAAGAGAACCGCTTATTGGGAAATTTATAAACATTAAGAAAATGAATCAGGAAACAGATGAATTGATGAAAGTTTACGGACTCAATATATCGAGCGATGAATTGATAAAAAATCTTACGATAGCCCAACAGCAAATGGTTGAAATAATTAAAGCTATATCATACGATTCAAAAATTTTAGTCATGGACGAACCAACGTCTTCAATTTCAGACAAAGAAGTCAGCTTTTTGTTCGAAATGATTCGCAACCTAACGAAAAAAGGAGTTGGAATCATTTATATTTCTCATAAAATGAGTGAACTAGAAGAAATTTGTGATCGTGTTACAATCCTTCGTGATGGGGCATATGTTAGCACAGAAATTGTAAAAAATACGACCAAAGATGCTTTGATAGCAAAAATGGTCGGTCGAGAATTAAATAATTATTATGAACGGACATATAATGCTCCAGGAGACATTATTTTGCAATGTGAAAATATTTCCGACGGAAAAATGATTGAAAAAGCTTCTTTTGAACTTAGGAAAGGAGAAATAATAGGTTTTGCCGGTTTAGTGGGTTCTGGAAGAACTGAATTAATGAAATGTATTTTTGGATTGTCAAATATAATCGAAGGAAATGTGAAGATTAATCAAAAAATGGTTACAATAAACTCGCCACGAGATGCAATGAAGCTAGGAATTGGACTTGTACCAGAAGATCGCAAAAAAGAAGGGTTATATCGCGTTCGTGATATACGCTTTAACTCGACAATTCAAGTGTTGGATACATTTATCAAAGGTATTTTTAATGATGATGAAAAAGAACGAGAAATTACTCAAAAATATATTGATATGATGGCAACAAAAACACCCAATCAAGAACAAATAATTAATAATCTATCAGGTGGGAACCAACAGAAAGTTATGATTGGGCGTTGGTTGGCAACAAATCCACAAATACTTATATTAGATGAACCGACAAGAGGTGTTGATATTGGGGCAAAATCAGAAATATATTCAATTATGAATCAGTTAGTACAGGTAGGAGTTTCGATAATAATGATTTCCTCTGAATTACCTGAAGTCATTAATATGAGTGATCGCGTGTATGTTATGAGTCATGGAAAAGTGACTGGATGCCTAAATCATACAGAAGTGACTCAAGAACGTATTATGGCATTAGCGACAAAAGAATAGAAATGGAGGAAATACTATGTCAACACATGTAACACAGGGAAATAGTTTTCTCATAAATACCAAAAAAAAAATAGTGTTTTTTATAAAAAGTAATATTGGAATAATAATCGCTTTTATCTTATTGTGTGCATTTTTAGCGATAAACCCATCTACACGAGAATCGTTTGCGACACAAAAAAATATTTTTAATGTTTTACGACAAATATCCTCAAATTTATTATTAGCTTGTGGTATGACCATGGTTATTATTTTAGGTGGTATAGACTTATCAGTAGGTTCAATCATTGCACTATCAGGGGTTATTGCAGCAGGTGGTGTGGCAAGATATAACTTGCCGATTATAATAGCAATCCTTTTAGGAATAACTATCGGAGTTTTAGTGGGTATGTTTAATGGCTTGGTTATTTCAAAAACAACCATACCTGCATTTATTACCACATTAGCCACATTAAATATAATAAAAGGATTTGCGTATGTTTATACAGGAGGTTCTCCTGTCCGTGTGGTTACAAAAGAATGGCAATTTTTAGGTGCCGGCTATATAGGTCCTGTCCCTACACCAGTCATTATTTTGGTTATTGTATTGATTATGACGGGTATTATAATGAATAAAACTAAACTAGGACGCCATATATATGCAGTAGGTGGAAACCCGGAAGCGGCAAGATTTTCGGGAATTAAAGTTGCGCGTGTAAAATTTTTAGTTCATGCATATTCCGGATTAATGGCTGGAATTGCAGGCGTAATTCTTGCTTCAAGAATGTACTCAGGACAACCCACAGCCGGGGATGGTGCTGAGATGGATGCAATAGCGGCAGTTGTTGTTGGTGGTACAAGTATGGCCGGTGGTTCAGGAAGAATCGGTGGAACGATTATTGGAGGGCTTATAATCGGGGTACTTAATAATGGATTAAACTTATTAAATGTAAACTCTTTTTGGCAATATGTTGTAAAAGGGGCAGTGATTTTGCTAGCAGTGTTTATTGACTTCCTAAAAAATAAAAAGAATGCATAATAGACGTACACCGGTAAATACGCTATAATTATAAAAGCATAACTCCCTTATATCAATTTAATGGGAGTTATCTTTATCTAGTAACCAAGAAATAGAAAGGAATTAAGGTGGAACATAATGAGGCATTCTAAAATTTTAATCGCAAGTATGTTGTTATTTATTTTTGTGTTTGCAGGAATTTTGATAAATATAAGTCCTCGAGAGTTAAAAAGCGAAAGTAAACCAAAAGTATTTGGGGCAACATATATGACAATGAATAATCCCTATTTTGTTGTTCTTAATAATAGTATAAAAGAAGTGGTTGAAGGAAATGGAGATATATTAATATCAAGAGATCCTTCTCAAGATCAGTTAAAACAAAACCAACAGATTTTAGATATGATTGAAGAAGGTGTTGATGCTATTTTTCTTAATCCGGTCGATTGGAAGACGGTTAAGCCGGCTTTAGTGGCATGTTATGAAGCGAATATACCTGTATTTAATATTGATACATATGTGTATGATGATGAATATGTTGTTTCAACAATAATATCTGATAACTATAATGCTGGAGTCCAGTGTGCTGAAGATGTATTAAAGAAAAAAGCGAAGTCAAATATTATTGTATTAAATCACCCTGAAATGAATTCAATTATTGATCGTGTCAGAGGATTTACAGATGTTATTAAGGGGCATGAGGACCATAATATAATATATATCGAATCAGCAGGAGCCGAATTGGAAGTTGCTATGAACGTTATGAATGATATCATCGAATTTAATTGGGAATTTGACGTTATTTTTGGGGGGAATGATCCTTCAGCATTAGGAGCATTAGCGGCCCTACAATTAAATAACTACTCCAAAGATGTTTTGATATATGGTGTGGACGGGTCACCTGATGGAAAAACAATGATTAAGGAAAATCATATTGAAGGCTCTAGTGCCCAAAGGCCAATTGTTATTGGAAGAACTGCAGCGGAAACGGCATATCAATATTTTGCCGGAGCTAGTGTTGACCGGTCTATTATTATCCCAGTTAGTTTGATTACCAAGGAGAATATAAATGAGTTCGATATCGCTGGATGGCAATAAATATATTTCACGACTTCATAATAAAATAACCTTTATAAAAATGAGCATGCTTGCTATTAATAGTGTTGCTATATTTTTTATTTTGACCTTAATATACAATACAACGGTATATATATATGATTATCATATTGCAAGCAGTTTTTTGCATTCGATAGAGACGTTGCCTGAAAAGCCTGCGTTTATTTTAGGTAGTGGAATCATATTGATTTGTATATTGATTGCTTCATTTATAATTCGCGAGACGTATGGTACGAATAGTGAAAAGATTATATTATTTACATTATTTATTGACTTTGTTGTTAGTATTCTTATTATAAGTATGCTAGATTTTAATTACAATGGCATATTATTTTGGTTTTTTGCAAATGTAATTGCATATACAAAAGATATACGAGGACGATTTAGTTTTTTTATCTTATCAATAATTACCCTATTAGTTACTGACTATGAACTTTTAGCCATTAGGTATCCGTTATTTTCGATTGATAGTTATATAAGCTATTATAGTTCTGCGCAGCAGCAGTATTTAATTGGATTATTCAACAGTTTGATTTCCATAAATATAATAGTATTTATCATGTTTTGTATTTTTGTCATACAGGAACAAAGAGGGGTTATAAATGAGGTCAATAAATTATATCAGGATTTAAGTATAGCAAATCAAAAACTTATAGATGCAAATACAGAGTTAAAAGAATATGCAGATATCAAAGAGAAAATGGGAGAAACCCGTGAGCGAAATAGACTTGCTAGAGAAATACATGATACCCTAGGACATACGTTGACAGGTATTTCAGCAGGTATTGATGCATGTATTGAACTTGTAGAAAAATCACCTGACTTAACAAAAAAACAATTAGTTATTATCTCTCAAGTGGTTCGTCAAGGCTTATCTGATATAAGAAATTCAGTAAATAAGCTACGACCAGATGTGTTGAAGCATCAAGAACTTGGAGATGCGATAAAAAATATGATTAGCGGGGTTCAGAAATTAACAAATACAGATATACATCTTAATTGCGATGTGGAATATTTGTGTTTTGGTGAAGATGAAGAAAATGCTATTTACCGTATTATTCAAGAGAGTCTTACGAATGCAATCCGTCATGGGCAGGCAACAAAAATTGATGTGAATATAAGCAGAAAATATAATGATTTAATTCTAAGTATAATAGATAATGGTGTTGGATGTAAAACTATGAAAAAAGGATTCGGTACAAACCATATTGTAGAGCGCATTAAGCTATTGAATGGAAAAGTGGATTTTAATGGAAATAATGGTTTTAGAGTAAACGCAGTTATTCCGATAAGGTGGGGTGAAAAATCATGATTAAAGTAATCATTGCAGATGATCAAGAGTTGATTCGACACAGTCTACGTATTGTTCTTGAAAACAGAGATAATATTGAAGTAATAGATGTTGTATCCAATGGACAGGAAGTCATTAAAAGTATACGGAAAAATCCACCGGATATTATACTTATGGATGTACGCATGCCCAAAATGGACGGCGTTAAATGTACTCAGATTATTAAAGAAATTTATCCGGATATTAAAATAATTATTTTAACAACTTTTGATAATGATGAATATGTATATAATGCTTTGAAATATGGTGCAAGTGGTTATTTATTAAAAGGAGTGTCAATGGATCAATTAGTTGACTCAATACATATTGTGTATAGTGGAAAAGCAATGATAAATCCAGATATTGCCACAAAAGTTGTTCAGTTGTTTTCACAAATGGCTAAATCGGACTATACAATAGAATGTGACATTGACGGTGTAAAAACATTAACGCAAACGGAATGGAAAATTATTGAGCAAATTGAATTTGGATTATCAAATAAAGAAGTTGCTGACAATTTAAACTTATCTGAAGGAACAGTAAGAAATTATCTTACATCTATTTTGAGTAAATTAGGATTTAGAGATCGAACACAGTTAGCGATTTGGGCAGTCCAGTATGGGGTGAGCCGACGCAAAATGGAGTGGCACAAATGAAATTAAATATTAGAAAAACAGCACTAATACTCTTGAGTTTTATGATTTTGATAAGTATATATTTCTTGGTGCAAGAAAATCAAGAAAATGATGATGTCTTAGAGTTTGGTATGTTCGTGGGAAGTAATTGGCAGGTTGAGAATGCGAATAGTTATATATTAATTGATTCGGCAGTCAAAAAATTTGAAAAGGAAAACCCCGGTGTTAAAGTGCATTACTATAGTGGAATCACAAGAAATGATTATTCAGAATGGTTGGCAAGAAAAATCATTATGGGAGAAACACCAGATGTATTTATGGTTCTTACTGAAGATTTTACAAAATTGTCTTCATTAGGAGTTTTGAAAGATATGGATGACCTGATTGAAAAGGATGAAGATTTTGACCCATCAAAGTATTTTTCAACATCGTGGGAAAGTGGACATTTAGAAGGAAGTCAATATGCTTTACCATTTGAATCAGTTCCAACACTCATGTTTGTCAACACAACGATGCTTGATAAAAATAATATTCAAGTTCCGAAAAATGACTGGACATGGAATGATTTATATGAGATATCGCAAAAAGTAACCAAAGATACAAATGGAGATGGAAAAATCGATCAATTTGGAACACTAAATTATAATTGGATCGAAGCAGTGTATTCAAATAATGGAAACATCTTTGATGACTTAGGTCAAACAGCCTTTTTTACAAATGAACGTGTTATTGAATCGGTTAAATATGTAAGTAAGCTTCAAGAGCTTAATGAAAGAACGACTGTAAGTGAGGATGATTTTAATTCTGGAAATGTTGCTTTTATGCCATTATTATTTTCGGATTATCGTACATATAAAACATATCCATATAAAATAAAAAAATACACGAATTTTAAATGGGATTTTATGACATTACCTGCAGGAGAGCATGGAAATAATGTTTCAGAAGTAAAATCATTGATTATTGGAATGAATGAAAAGACAAAAAAAGAAAAGCTTGCCTGGGAATTTATAAAATTATTAACCTATGATGAAGAGATTCAAATGAATATATTTAAATATTCTCAAGGAAGCTCTGTTTTAAAAACCGTAACAAAATCAAAAGAAGCTGAAGAGTTATTAATGCAATATACAGGAGTTGATGAAAGGGTTATAGATAATCAGCTTTTGAGTGAGATTATTGAAAATGGAGTAATCGCACCTAAATTTCAAGAATATGATAAAGTGATAAATTTAGCAGATTCAGAAGTAAATGATATTATACTTAGAAGTAATGATATTGATAGCTCAATGAAAATTCTTCAGAGAACAGTATTAAAATATTTAGATTAAAAATTGGAGGTTATTATGAAAAGATCATTAATTAACAAGGAAATTAAAAATGCAATGGAAATAGCAAGTCGATATAATTTTCCGCTTCCACCATTTGCCTATTGGACACCACAAGAATGGGAAAAAGCAGATGATCGATTTGATGAGATACGTGTAAATATGTTGGGATGGGATGTTACTGATTTTGGCACAGGTGATTTTGAAAAGTGTGGTTTAGTCTCTTTTGTCTTTAGAAACGGTAATACATTGACAAATTCAGAGTATAAAAAAGACTATGCGGAAAAGTTACTCCTTGTAAAAGATAGTCAAATTCTTCCTTATCATTTTCATGTTAGTAAAACAGAAGATATCATTAATCGTGGTGGAGGAGAGTTAGAGATTACTTTATATAATTCGACACAAGAAGGAGAATTTTCTGATGCTGATGTGATTGTCAGTGTTGATGGTGAGCGTATACAAACAAAGGCCGGTTCGACACTTACATTAAATCCAGGACAAAGCATTACTTTACGCCCAGGGCAATATCATCAGTGGCGAGGAAAACCCGGAACAGGGACAGTTATATTATTTGAAGTGTCAACAACAAATGATGATCATACAGACAATCGCTTTCATGAAGATCGTAACCGTTTGCCTGAAATTGAAGAAGACGAAGAAAAAGATTTTTTGATATCACAAGATTATGAAAAAAATAATAGGTAAGTTCAACAAAAGACAACTAATCGATGACAGTGGAAAAGGTTATCAAAAAAACTTAAAGGTTTAACTTGTCATTTTGTTTAATAATATGCAAATATATAAAAAAATATTGACAAAAAGATGAACATAAACTAAAATATATACTAGGTTAAACGATTAAATTCATAATATTTGTAAAAAAATGGTGAAAAGAAAAAAATTTTTTTTAAACTTTAACTTAAACGTTTAACCAATACTATTTATTTAATTTAGGGAGGTCAAAATGAGAAAAAATTGGAAAGCGTTATTGGTAGTAGCAGTTTTGAGTCTTGTTTTTATTACTGGTTGTGGAGGTAATGATACTTCTTCAACTAATGATACTTCAGAGTCAGACGCTTCATCAACAAGCACGGGAAATGGTACGGGTTCTTCAAGTGAAGCAACTGAAAAGATTACGATTGCTGTTTGGAATGAGCCTAATCCAAATGAAGAATTAAATATGTATGCACAGTGCGAAAAAGCAACAGGTATTGATGTGGAAGTTACTGTGATTCCAGAAAGTGAATATTCATCAAAGTTGAATCAAATGGTTGCAACAGGTGATGACTCTATTGATATCTATGTCATTTGGGAAAATGATATTAGCAATTTTGCACAAGTTCAAGGAATTGATCCGATGGATGATTATTTAAAAGATTCATCGATTAATACCGATGACTTTATTGATGCAGTAGCTAAGCTCTCGGATGGATTAGGTGGAACTTATGGTCTACCATGGTGTGCAGCAACAGAAATAATGTTTTATAATCAAGATATGTTTGATGCTGTTGGGTTAGAATACCCGACGAATGATTGGACATATGAGGAATACTTGCAAGCGGTAGAAAAATTGACAGTTAAGGCGGCAGACGGAACAACTGAAGTTTATGGTTCTGCATTGCCAAATGTTCAAACATGGTGGGCAGGAATTGGTGGTGCAGGAGATCAGGTTTATGATCCGGAAACAGGCCAGTTAGTCATAGGAGATGGAGCTATTTCCTTTATTGATGATTGTAAAACAATGGTAGAAAACGGATTTATGCCAGAACCGTCATCAGATACAGCGGATTTGTTTGCAGCAGGAAAAGCGGCAATAAGTTGGCAAGGAAGTTGGAATATTGGTACATATGGTGATGAACTTGCTTTTAACTGGGATATCGCGACGATTCCAACAGATGAAATAAAATACAACACTTTACATACAGGTTTTTATAGTATTAATTCAAAAAGTCAGAAAAAGGACGCCGCATTTAAGGTTATTGAATATTTAATGGGCGAAGAAGGTCAGACAATTAATTCTAAAGCAAGTGGTAATCCATCAGCAATCAAGTCCATCGCTGATAAAGGTGCTTGGAAAGTTGAAACAGCAGTAACAATTGATAACTGGGATGCTATGACAGATTCATTAGCTTCGGGTGTATTTGGCTATACTTGCTTGCCGTCAGGTGTTACTAATAATGCAATAGGGGATTTTGAAGCAGCTGTTTTAGGACAACTTACGCCTGAACAAGCAGTTGAAAATTCATCCCAATACGCAAAAGAGACAATTGGCTATTAATATAAAACCAATATTAATAATAGGTAGTTTAATGACTACCTATTATTGATATTATTGTAAAGATGTAAAGAACCATTTTAAGGAGGATATAATGGATCATATTGAAAATGTGCATTGGCAGCATATTAGCAAACAAAAAAGAAAAAAATATTTTACGGCATATGCATTTTGTGCACCTTGGTTTATAGGTTTTGTAAGTTTCACATTATTTCCAATAATATTTATGGTATATACGAGTCTGACAAATAGAAAGCTAAATGGGATAACTGAATTTATCGGATTTCAAAATTATATTAATATGTTTAACAGTACAACTTTTTGGAACTCGTTTAAGGTAACCTTATTTTTCACCGGCGTTATGATGATTGTAACAACTATTTGGGCTCTTGTATTAGCAATGCTTTTAAATCGTAAACAAAGGTTGAATGGAATATTTCAATTTACATATTTTTTACCATCGGTTATACCTACAGTTGCACTAGCATATGCATTTAGAACCATTTTTGGAAAAGAAGCAGGACTTTTAAATAGTCTCATTTCTATATTTGCAAATAGTAATGTTCAGATAAATTGGTTGTATGATCAACAAACCGTATATTTAGCAGTGTTTTTTATCACTTTATTTACTTATAATACTGGACAGATGATGTTGATTTTTAGATCGGGTTTAAATGATGTTCCTTCAGAGTTATATGAAGCGTGTGATATCGATGGCGGTGGATTTTTTCAAAAGTTTTTTAATATTACGTTGCCTTCGATTTCTCCAATTGTTCTTTTTAATTCAGTGATGGGATGTATTAGTGCATTAAATGGTTCCTTCGCACTCTTATTTCCATTAACAGGAGAATCGGGAAATCCTAATGGTATGACACAGGTGCTAAGTTTACTTATATATAAGGAGGCTTTTAGTAACATGAAAGTTGGGTATGCTTGTGCCTTGTCGGTTGTTCTTTTTTTAATTGCTTCGTTAATAGGTATAGGTTTATTTGGATTATCGAAAAAATTTGTATTTTATGAAAATTAGTAGGAGGTTGCACAATGCGTAAATTATTGAAAAAAAAGACTTTAGGAAGCTTGGTCATTTATTTTGTGAAAATTATATTTGCCATCATCATGTTCTCTCCGATAATTTGGGTGCTTACAGGTGGCTTTAAAACATTAACTGAATTTACAACATCTTCAAATATAATTCCGCAAAAAGCAACATTAGAAAATTATAAATACATATTTACGAATTCAAATTATTTCATTTATGTTCGAAATACGGTATTATTAATGTTAGGTACAACAATCGGAACCTTATTATCTTCATCTTTAGTGGCATATCCATTAGCGCGAATGGAATTTCCAGGTAAAAATCTTATATTTACTTTGATTATTGGAACGATGATGATTCCCGGAATTGCTCTTATTATTCCTCAATATATTATGTTTGGTAAAATTGGATGGTTGGATTCATTATTGCCAATGATTATACCGGCATTTTTTGCTTTTCCATATAATGTGTTTCTATTTAGGCAGTTTTTCAGATCGATTCCTAGAGAATTAGATGAAGCGGCTACGATTGATGGGTGTTCAGTTGGTGGTGTGTTTTTTAAAATATTAGTTCCATTAACAAAACCTACTTTTGTAACAATTGGTATTTTATCATGTGTATTTTGGTGGAATGAATTAACGCAACCGGTATTTTTTATAAATAGTGATTCATGGAGAACGTTGACAATTGCTTTGATGACTTCGTTCATGTACACTTCAGGTAATGCATTTGTTATAAATTGGCCATCGATTATGGCTGCATCTACATTAATGATTTTACCACCTATGCTTTTATATTTGTTTGGATCAAAATATCTAGTTGAAGGTATTAAAACTTCAGGTTTAAAAGGATAAAATGTAAATAAAAAGGAGCGTATCGTATGACATTAAAAGAAATTGCTGCAATGGCAGGTGTTTCAGTAGCTACTGTATCTTATGTACTAAATGGATCGGCAAAAGTAGGCGAAGAAACAAAGAAAAAAGTAGAAAAAATAATAAAGGAAACGGGTTATCGATCAAATATTCTGGCTAAAAGCTTGAGGCAAAATAAATCATTTTTAGTCGGTGTAATTGTGGAGGATATCACGGTGTGGCATACGGCGCAAATTATTGATGGTATTAATGAGATAGCTGAAGAGCAAGGATATAACACAATATTAAGTAATCTAAGATTATTAAGTAAAATCGAATCTCGATTTGATCATATTTCGGATTTTCAAAAGGATATTGATAAATCTTTGGACGTACTTATTGGAATGCAAGTTGATGGAATCATTTATGTGGGTATGCATGACCGCAAAGTTGAACATGTATTACATCATATCAATAAACCGGTAGTGTATTGTTATTGTTATTCAGATGGAGAGGGATCATCAGTTCGATACAGTAATGAAAAAACAATGTATCAACTAACGCATATGTTAATTGATAATGGGCATAAGGAGTTTGGGATTATTGATGGACTCGCAAATTCGGAACCGGCATGTTTACGTGTTAATGGAGTAAAAAGTGCATTGAATGAAGTTGGAATTGAAGTAAATGAAACAAATATTGTGCGTGGAAATTGGACATATGAAGGTGGGAAAAAGGCGGCAATAGAGATTTTGTCTAAAGAAAATTACCCGACTACAATAATAGCAATGAATGATGATATGGCTCTGGGAGTTTATGATGCAGCAAAAGAATTAGGACTAAAAATTCCTAGGGATATTTCTGTAACTGGGTTTGATAATGCAAACATTGTCCACCATATTGCGCCTAGAATTACGACGATTGAAAGACCGCTTCAACTTATGGGATATCGTTCAATGGAATTGCTTCTAGATAATATTAATGGGAAAAATTATGAAGATGCAAATATAACACTTCCTTGCATGATTATTGAAGGTGAATCTATAAAGAAAGAGGATACAAATGGAAAAGAATAAATTAAAAAAATTGCGATTAGAAAATGTGAAAATAACGGATAAATTCTGGAAACAATATATTGACTTGGTTGATGATGTGATTTTACCTTTTCAATGGGAATTAATAAATGATCAGGTCGACGGAGCAGAAAAAAGTTATTGCATTCAGAATTTCCGCGTTGCTGCTGGAGAGCAGGCCGGTAATCATCGAGGAATGGTTTTTCAAGATACTGATGTAGCCAAATGGTTGGAGGCAGTTGCCTACTCTTTAGCAAAAACCCAGAATCCTGATTTAGAAGCTTTAGCGGATCAAGCAATTGATTTAATTGCAAAGGCTCAAGCTGAAGATGGTTATATAAATACATATTATCAGATTACTGGTAAACCACGATGGGAAAATCTATTTGAAGGACATGAATTATATACTGCAGGTCATATGATTGAGGCGGCTGTTGCATATTATGAAGCGACAGGAAAAGATAAGTTTTTGAAAGTAGTTTCAAAATTTGCAGACTATATCTATACTGTTTTTGGACGTGAAGAAGGTAAAATAAAAGGTTATCCAGGGCATCCAGAGATTGAACTCGCCTTAATTAAATTATATTATGCGACAAATGATGAAAAATATATGGATTTAGCATATTATTTTGTTACAGAGCGTGGGCAGGAGCCTGTTTACTTTCTTCAAGAAAAAGGCAAAAAGGAGAATAAGTTTATCTTCTCTGAGTTTAAAGATTTTGATTTAGATTATGCCCAGGCGCATTTGCCTATAGAAAAACAGATGACTGCAGAAGGACATGCGGTTAGAGCGGTCTATTTATATAGTGCTATGGCAGAATTGGCTTATGAAAAGCATGATGAAAAAATGTTAAAGCAATGTGAAATACTTTGGGAAAATATCGTTCAAAAGAGAATGTATATTACCGGAAGTATTGGAGCGGCATCATATGGAGAACGATTTACAAGTGATTATGATTTGCCAAATAATACAAATTATTCTGAATCATGTGCGACTATAGGTTTGGCTATGTTTTCTAATAGGATGTTCCAAATAACAAAAGATGGAAAGTATATGGATGTTGTTGAAAAAGCGCTTTATAATACTTTATTGGCAGGGTTAGCGCTTGATGGAAAACATTTCTTTTACGTTAATCCACTTGAGGTGATTCCGGATATTGCCAACAATAATCCAACAATGCGTCATGTGAAAACAATCCGACAATTGTGGTTTGGTGTAGCATGTTGCCCGCCAAATATTGCAAGAACTTTGGCTGCAATAAGTAACTATTCTCATGCGGTTGATGAAAAAACACTTTATATTAATTTATTTATAGGTAGTATTATAAAGGCAAAGATATTAGGTGAAGAGGTTAATATTAGTTTACAGGCGAATTATCCTGAATCAGGAAGTATACGTTTAAGAATTCATAGTGAAATGATTAAAAAGGAACCTTATACAATTGCTCTACGTCAACCAAGTTTCTCGAAGAATATTAGTATAAAAGTTAATGGCGAGAATGCAGATTATCTATGTGATAAAGGGTATATATACATCACAAGAAAATGGAAGAAGGAAGATGAAATTGAGTTTGAGATTGATGTGGCTTTTAGATTTGTATATAGTAACTCGAAGGTGAGAGATAATATTGGTAAGGTAAGCCTGATGAAAGGACCGTGGGTCTATTGTTTAGAAGAAGAGGATAATGGGGAATATTTGTCATCAATAATAATCGATTCAAAATCTCAAGTTAAAGAAGTTTATGAAAAATCATTATTAGGTGGAATATTGTGTGCAAAATTAAAAGGAGAAAAAATTCAATATGAAAACATTTCAAACTCGCTTTATCTAGAAGAACGGCCTCAATATATAGAAGATATATTTACAGCTGTACCATACTGCCTCTGGAATAATCGAAACGAAGGTGAAATGATTGTATGGGTAAGGGAAAAATAATGTCTAAATAATAAGTTATGTAATGCTATTAAGTTAAACATATAAGCGAAACAGTAATCAAATTATTTTTGATTGCTGTTTTCGGATTCAAAAATTTATTGTCTGTACATATAATGGTTTAAGAAAACTTTGAGTGGCATTCAACATTGTAAAATAGAGTTGATTCAGTTATAATAGATATATAAAAATGTAACGAGGTGGAAAAATGAAAGGCAAAAAACAGCATATCGGAACGATATCAGGAATGGACTTGATAAAAAGCCGTAAAGGTAAGGTAAATAAAAGTCAAGCAATCGTTCACAGTGGAACAGGCTATCAAAAAAGCGACAAGCATTATAACAGAAAGAACAAGAAAAACCAGCAACTCAAAGCAAAGTTGAAAAACTATGGATTTGAGAAGGCTGGTTTTTTATTATAAGAATATGCCCTTATTAGAAGCTAGTATCAAGAATCATCAAGTGGTATAATAAGAAACAACATTACAAATATGCAGTTGCCCTTGTTTTAACTAGACCAGGAGATGAAAAAATGCATATCAGAAAATATAGTAGCGTTCACAAGATGATGAAAATTTAATGAAAATGATTGAAGATGAAGAAGGATGGACCTACGCGGAGAAGGAGACATCGGAGAAGTACAAGTCAGATTTAGATCAATCAATCACATATGTTGCATATGAAGAGAATGAGTTGTGTGGTTATTCACGTTCGGTCAGAGATGGTGATTTTTATATATATGTTTGTGATCTATTAGTTAAGCCGAGTCATCGAGGAAAAAATATTGGGCGAAAACTCATGGAGTGTATATATAATGATTTTCCAAATCATGTCGTTTATGTTATGTCTGATGTTGACGCCTATTATGAAAACCAAAGATATAAATGTGTCGGTTCAATCTTTGAAGTTCCAAAGGAGGAGAAGGGTATGGTAAAACTTGAAAACGAAATATATGAGGTAATTATTCAGCATCAAGGAGCAGAGCTTATAAGTTTTAAAAATAAGAGTGATGGCATTGAGTATATATGGACGGGCGATGCCAAATACTGGGCGAGACATGCACCCGTTTTATTTCCTATTGTTGGAAAAGTGGTGGATAATACCTATAGGGTTGGAGATAATACCTATCATTTGAATCAACATGGCTT
>ASRK01000111.1_pt1 | contig 15521 bp, 16 predicted proteins | sample 693218 | NCBI WGS metagenome assembly ASRK01 (sample SAMN02169240, study PRJNA158439) | bioreactor metagenome | isolation source: day 48 sample from continuous culture bioreactor inoculated with sediment... | place: Germany: Bremen
ATGTCAATTGGAGCCATCAAAGGTGTAGAAATCGGGGCCGGTTTTGGAGCCACAAAAATGACCGGATATGAAAATAACGACTTTTATAAAGATGATCATGGTCATATTGTAAAAGAAAGTAACAACGCCGGAGGGATGACTGGTGGCATCTCCGACGGAAGTGAGATTATTATTCGTGCAGGAGTTAAAGCAACGCCAAGTATACATTTAGAACAAAAGGCCATTAATCGCCAAGGTGATCTTATTGACTTAGTTATAGGCGGTCGACACGATCCTGTAATCGTACCACGTGCAGTTATTGTGGTTGAAAACATGATTGCTGTCACCTTACTTGATCTATTACTTCAACAAACAGCTACACAAATGGACTACCTAAAAAAACTATTCAAAAATGACGCCTAGTTACATCGACCAAGAATAACCATAATCCACCTATAAATATAAACCAATCTGCCATATTATAGAATAGATTTTTCGTCCATGTAATGGCAAAAAAATCTGTGACTTTTCCATCACTTATTCGGTCAATGAGATTGCCAATAGCTCCGCCTAGAATCATAGAAAGTGCTAAGGTTATGGACCGCTCTTTTTTGAAAAGTCCATAAATCACCCATAATATTCCTAAAAAAACAACCGCAATCACTTGTATGGATATTAAAATAAGCGGGCGATTTTTTAAAAGCCCTCGAAAAGCCCCTTTGTTGTAGACCAGTTTAAAGGTCAAGGGGCCTTTTTTAATTTGCTTAAACCTTAGTTTTTTTCGCGCATACTTTTTTGTAAATTGGTCGATAAGAACAAGACCTAGGACCAATAAAATAGCTACTATCATCTTTATTCCCTTTCATCCTTTACTCTGTTTTGCCTAATGGATAGTCTCGGTCTGAAACCTCTCTTAATGCTTGTATTAATTCGTCTATAATATAGGGGTTTCCTGCCACTACAGCATATCGGTCCCTTAATGGCTTTGACATACAAACACCACCGGCTTCTCGAATAATGAGCTGTCCCGGCACGAAATCCCACTGATTGAGATACATCTCAAAATACCCTTCTGTTCGCCCACTTGCCACAAAAACTAAATCGATGCAAGCAGAACCCGATCGTCTAATTCCTCCGACATTCGGCATAATCTTAGCGAAATAGTTTAAATTATTATCTTCTGTCGTTTTCTTATTGTAGGGAAAGCCTGTTGCAATAATCGACGTATCAAGTGACTTATAAGAACTTACTTGAATAGGTTGGTTATTTAAATAGGCCCCTTCACCTTGAATCGCCCAAAAATAATCATCCATATAGGGTAAGTATACGCTTCCAAACAGCGTTTCTTCTTTATATTGTAAGCCAATTGCAATGGAAAACAAGGGATAACCATGAGCATAATTGGTCGTTCCATCCACCGGATCAATAATCCACAAATAGTCGCTCTCTTTATTCGTTATAGACCTTCCGCTCTCTTCACCAAGAATACCATGGTCTGGAAAATGCGCTTGGATAAATTTAATAATTCTTTTTTCTGACTCTTTATCCACTTCAGTAACCAAGTCCACTGCTGATGACTTTGAATCAATCTCTAAATCATGACGTCCTAAGTTTTTAAGTTGATAGCTTCCTATTTCCTTTACCAGTTTATGAATTTTGTTTTTAATTTTATATAAATCTTCTGTATTCATACTTTTCTCCTTGTATTTGGCTATTTCCCTACTTCTGATAAAATCATAATAACATATGCTGTCATTAAAGACTAGGAGGTTTTATCTGGCTTAAGTCAAAAATGAAAAAAGATACCGGATCCGACACAGATTAAAATGCCATCAGTATACCGGCAAGAATCGTTAAAGCTACAATAATGGGTGCCGGTACACGTCTTGAAACTAATAATATCACCGTCACATCCTTCTATAATTTATCTTGAAAGCCTATGAACTATTTAAAGAAATTTAAGAGTTTGATAATTTTTTCTGTAATGGCTCAACCTCACCGATGAGGACAACCCGGCCAACAACATGGCCTTCTTTTTCCTTCAAGGATTTCATCAGTCAATCGTTCAAGATGTTTTTCACGGGTTTCTGGTTTTTTCACACTAATGACCCAACAAATCCACTCGTTGCGAGCTAGTGGTGTTAAACTGTTCCATTTCTCAAGTAAATCCGAATTGCCACTTAATACTATTTCTAAATCGTCGGGCACTTCATGGACAACTCCTGTGCCGATTTTTGCCTTCATATCAATTCTCCTTTCCAAAAATATCATCAAATTATCTACTATAAATATTATAGCACAGTTTTTTTTGATTCTAGTATTTATAAAAACTAAAACAATGACAACTGCTCAAAGGGTTCTTCCGGAAAAGCCTTCAAATACGTAAAGACGTCTTTAGGTTCATATAGAATTCCGTGTTTTTGACATCTTGTTTTAAATATCTCCATAAGTTCTTTATTGTTGTCGCTATAGAGTTCATAGGCATATCCATATTTTTGATGGTAACGTGAGCGCATTCCCGGAAAAAAACGATCAAGAGCATCATAAAAATACTCACGGTCTCCTTCTCTTAGTGTAAGGCCCATTCCAAAATTGATAATCCCATGAACTTTCGCTTGGATGCAATACTCCAATATGCCTTCTAGGTTCTCTTTGCTATCATTAATAAAAGGTAATATGGGCGAGAGCCATACCACAGTCGGTATGTTATTGTCCCTAAATATCTCAAGGGTTTCAAAACGTTGTTTTGTAGTTGCCACCTTAGGTTCTATTATTTTGCATAAATCTTCATCATATGTTGTCAACGTCATTTGCACCACACATTTTGACTTCTTATGAATACGTTTAAGAATATCTAAATCTCGAAGAATCCGATTGGATTTGGTTTGAATGGCCAATCCAAACCCATATCTCTCGATGATTTCCAAACATTGTCGTGTTAAACCTAATTCTTCTTCACAGTGCATATATGGATCACACATGGCTCCTGTTCCAATCATGCACTTATTACGTTTTGACCGAAGTCGTTGTTCCAGTAGCTGCGGTGCATTTTGTTTCACTTCAATATCCTCGAAATCATGCGTAAAATTATAACACTTACTGCGACTATCGCAATAAATGCATCCATGCGTACATCCTCTATATATATTCATTCCATTATTTGCAGATAGGATATTCTTGGCATTGACAAAATGCATATTTAGCTCCTTTTTTACATTCTATTATCCAATCTTATCAATCACTTTATGTGCAGAACTGGATATTTCTTCTGTATTTGCAGTTATTTCTATCTTCTTCGATTAATTTTCTAATCATCATTAACTCCTTCTCAACCATAAGGCTGGTCTTACACCACCTGTACATCGACCATCACTAATATTACCTTGTAAAATATTATTTCCTTGAATACCTATATTCCCATCTCCATGGATATAGACCGTTTTAACATTGACGCGTCCAGGCGACCGAAGCCACCACCACCAGACACTCTTTTTATTCTTTTCAAGTTTCGCAATACGTTTACTGTTGTTGTTATCTTTTCTTTGAAACCAGTATCTTTGATTTTTTCCCGGGTTATAAAGTTTTGAACTACTGTCACCAAAATATTTACAAACAACTTCCTCAGTACTTAGCAAAAATATGTTGTCCTTTGTATCTTCCCCTCCTTCTGATCCATACCAATGATTATTGAGATTTTTGTTTATAACCGGCATTATTCTTGTTTGATCCTTCACATTGAATTTATTGTAAAATTCAGTATTAAGATATTTTCTTAACGAACAATCTGCCCATGTTATCTCCTTGTAAGTATCATGATAAGGGCGCTGTTCAATAATACACTCTGTTATAATAAGCACCCTATCGTTTTGAACCTCTAATACTCTCCATTCGTAATTACCAAATGCTATTATACCTCCTACTTGCATATTTCCCTCCCTACCAAAGCAAATTCTTCCTTTACTCATACGGTTTTAAAATAAATAATATTGACCACTCCATATTCGATGCTGCTTCATAGCCATCTTCAAATACGTCAAAACCATTGTCAAATCTATGCAATCCCCACAGTAATATATCTTCTCCGTCATTAAAGACCTTCGGTTCAATGTGCTTACTCTCAACTCTACCATTTAGCTTACTGTCATTTTTATCAACCGTAATATCAAAATCTGACCCAAAAACGGAATCTTTTTCATACATACCTATAACAACGTTAAAGGTTTCAGAATCCCTTTCATCGACTTCCATGGATATCCCATAATACTTTTTTAGTTCTATATCTAAAAGCTTGGTCTCTTGACTTATAACTTCGCCTTTGGACCATATTTCAATATCTAATTGATATCTTTTTTCACCACGATAATCTATATTTATATATTCAGATGCAAACGGATCAATATGAATTTTAGTTGCCCTATTATCCTCATCAAAAATCTCACGGGATTCTATATTTATTGATGTTGGGTTTTCGGTATTTGATTTGGCACAAGCAACAAATATGAATATTGACATAATCATAAGTATATACTTTAAATTCATTTAACGCCTCCAATAATTTTTTCTATATTTTTCTCTTCTTTCTAAGTTCCGGTTCCGCTCCGTTAAGTAAATCTAACGTATCGCCTTCACTTATTATTGTAATCACAAGAAAAAATATTCCACCGAATTCTAACATTGAATATAAGCTAATCACTTTATAAATATCAATTTTCCTACCATCAGAGCTAAATTTCACAATTGCAATATTTAGCATGAAGCCAATTATTGATATAAATACTAACCAGCTCGCTTGTACCAAACCTCTTAAGCCCCATAAATATAATCCACCTACAATCATTCCAAGCCATAACAAGAGCATCCACTTCGATATTTTCTCAGTATTCAAAGATAATGTAAACAGGATATAATTTACCCCAATCAAAATGATTAATATAAACACTGTTTGGGGTTGAATAATTTCAAAATTATCCGCTTTTAAAAAATAAACTGCCATTGCCATTCCCCCCATGAAGGCATTAAAAAAACTATATATCAGTGAAATAATTCTAGTCTTAACAAGAAGAAAAACCACTGTCGTTATCAAAACCCATGCTATTGATATCATCAAAAGCAATGAATAATCACCATATTTGCTGAAAAAGTTACATGAAATTAGTGCAATTACAATCACACATATAAAATTGTAAAATAATCTACGTAATTCTAAATTAGTCATTTAGTTCCACCTTAAAATCATTGCTATATACAATTTCTTTTCCTTTCCATTCTTGATATTTCAAACTATTTTTTGCTTCTGATAATGAAGAAAACTTATTTTCATGATCAGGATAAATCAGATGGTCTGCTTCCTTATTGATAATTTTATACTCTCCATGAATACGTTCATATTGATAATAGCCTGTATGACAAACCTTTTTGTTTTGGATTTCCATTGATGTTGTCCAAAATACATAGTATTGCTCTGATGTATTTCCACTTAATATATCACTTAATTTGACTTCCACGTCTTTATATTGATACGCCTTTATTACTTCTTCTAAATCTATTTCAACTTTATTGGCCACATACGTCATCATTTCATGAACATCAAGTCCTTTAAGTTCTTTGCCTTCAATTATTCCGGCAATCAATACTTTGTTTTCTAATTTGGCTTCCTTTGGATATAGCTTATTATAGATATTTTCATACTCGTCGTATGGAATTTTTAATGCATTAAATTGAATTTCTTTTATTTTCAATTCTTTGGTTAAATCTTCAATATTTTGAGTATTATTCATTTCATTTGTGCATCCTATTAGCATCAATAAACATGTTGCAAGAACAAATGCTCTCATAATCAGTTTCTCACTCTCCTTCCTTAGGGCATATACCGACCTGGGCACTCAGATTTTGACACGCAAAGAAAACCAATAACCTATCTTTGGTTTTCTTTTTATTCACTTTTATCATTAACTTACGGATTTGTTTTTTAGCTGAAGTGTCTCCCCTATACTGAGCCACTTCCTCTTTAAAGAGTAGCATCATATTGTCTCCCATCACCTTTGTTAAAAACTAATCACTTAATATTATAGCATAATTTTCTCAAAAAAATAATCACTTTTCCTCTATATCATGTTTACGACACCATTCTTCATATTCTGAAACATCCCACAAATAGGATAATTCCAGTCTTCCATCGATAATGTCTTTTTTGATTGCCTCAAAGATTAGTTGGGATGTCGGATTTCCAAAAGATGTATTGAGTTGAATCCCCAATACATTGGTTCCTATTCCCCAGTTAAAGAAAAGAATCTCATTGGTATCTCGTCGACTTTGCCACAGCTTTCTGAAGGTACCATCGATGAGCCGTGCAAAGATGTTTTCATAGAAGGCTTTCCATTGCCAATAGGTATAAGCCACATACTCTTTTTGATCACGCTTCACCAGATACGTATTCACGGTACCCTCCGTTAAATGATCAGTCGCTTGGGTTCGATAAGATGCCCATAGACATATATCTTTTTGAAGGGCTTCTTTTTCTTTGACAAACTGACAATGACCCGTCGGCCGGATACTTTTAAATCCTGCCTCAAAAGCACGAATCGAACGATAAATCTTGTGGTTTATTTTTCTCGATACATAACCCACCGAGTTTGTCTCACAGGAGATTGCCGCATAAAGCCCTAGTAAAAAATTTGCCTGATAGGTTTTTCCATAATAACTCGGTAGCAAATATGTTGAATCCATTCCGCCGCAAACAAGGAAAATCGTCTTTGGATAGTCCACAGCACAGGTTTTTGCCTCTTCTGCCAGATTGTTTTCCACCAAGAAAACGACATCATAGTTTCCGGCGATATTCCTTAGAGTTGCTAAGGGTTCCTCTGCTTCCATCAGTCGCTCATACTTATCAATAACTAACTGCTTTCCAAAGGACTCTACCATGGAATGATAAGCTCTTAAGTGGTCCTTGTTCCATCCGGTTGCATCATCGCCATGGGAAAAAACAAAGGCAATCCGCGTTTTTTTAAACTTTAAGAGATTTGCTGTTGTAAAGGAACTTTGTAACTCCTCTTCCACCTCAACCATTTCATCCGCCACAAACTGGCTCATAACTTCCGCTAATCGTTGATCTAAGCTTTCTGAATCAATCGCTTCTTCGCCAAACAATTGTACATAGGTTAAAAAGATATCGCCTGTTGTCACTTCATCTGATGGCGAATATTTCTCTTCTAATGCAGATTTATAGATTCTTCGAAAAAGGCTATAATAGCTTTTAAGATAGTCCTTATAGGCTTCCAATGTGGGTTCTCCTTCGATATAGTGATCCATGTGTTCGATAAGCTCATCAAAGCCTCCGACATATGAGAACCAGATATCTTCATAATCCGTCTTGGCAAAAAAGTCTAAAAAGCTATAATAGACCTCAATCTCAGGATCTTCTTCATTATATGGTGGAATGATTCGAATGACCTTTGCCGGAACACTTACCGCATCAAAATACTTTAGTACACTGACCCGCTTATTTCCTTCTTGCACGTAATACTTATTTAAGTATTCATATACAATAATCGGTTCATTGATTCCCTCTTCGAGTTGGGATTTACAGAGATTAATCCACTTTTGAAAGATTTCCGACCGTTCATTATACCTTGGAATAAAATCTTCTGAAAAAGCATGACCACGTGTGGCATAATACGTTCCAACAACACGCTCTAATCGAACTTCTCTAATACCAAGTTCAACCGTTGAAAGCATGTTTTTGGGTTCAATCATCCCTGTTAATGCAAGTAAAGGTCTTCGTTTCGAAGCTTTTCTGCGTTGTCCACTGACCGTATATCCTTGGGATGCTTTTCGATAATGTTCAATGGCTTCATCGATTGTTACCATAACACTCACCTTCCTCTATGATGTCTATTTTTCTGCCCAAACCATATTTACTTTCTCTATAGACGTATCCGTCTGGATTCGGTTAAAGCCGACAGCTTTTAAATCACTGGAAATATCATCCGTACTGCATCGTATTTCTAATGGCGGCCCGGAAAACATGGCTTCTTTTTTCCAATCAATAATGCAGATTTTTCCACCATTTTTTAATAATCGTTGGGCTTCAGCTAGGGTCTTTTCCGGTTCCTCTAACTCATGATGCAGTGTAATCATAAGAACTAAGTCAGCTACTTGGTCTTCAAGCGGCGTTTTTATTTCACTCATCATCAAAGGTATAATACCTTTATACGAGCTAAGATTTTCTTCCATCCATTGGATCATGACATCTGATATATCCAATGCATAGACCCTTCCGTTTTCCATTTGCTTCAAGAAAGCTTTACTAAATAAGCCCGTTCCTGCACCAATATCAACGATTGTCTTACACTCGGGGATATCTAATTTCTCCCAAATATATGTGGGCGGAATCATAGTTAAGCGGTCAGGGTTATTTAATTTTTCAAGTTTTTTCGGGTTGAATTTTATATCCATTATGTCTCCTTTGCTTAATAAGCTTCTAAGGGCTCAGGTTTATAGTAAAAAAAGCCTTGAGCAACTCTACAGTTGACTTCTTGTAAACATTGTATTTGTTCTAGGTACTCAATTCCTTCTGCCACAACCAGATAATCTAGGGTTTGGGCTAAATCTACAATAGACTTAAGCATAGACAAATCTCTATCATTTTTGTGAATTTCTTTAATAAACATGCGATCGATTTTCACTTCATCCAGGGGAAAACTTCTCAAATAGTTTAAAGACGAAAAACCTGTTCCAAAATCATCTAGGGATATTTTTATTCCTAAAGTTCTTAATTGTTGTATTTTAGAATTAACCAATTCTACATCCGTAATAAATAAATCTTCTGTAATCTCCAAAATCAACTTTTCAGGATGGACACTATAGGTTTTTAACGCCGATACAATGAATTCTACAAAACTTTCCTGGTAAAAGAGTGTAGGACAAATATTAATGGCTAAAGTAATGCCTTGTCCATATTTTTTTTCAAGTTTCGGATAATCTTCTAAGGCCTTATGAATTACAAACTCACTAAAGTCAATCATGAGTTGAGTTTTATTGAGAACCGGAATAAATTCTCCTGGACTTATAAATCCAAGTTCCTCTGAGAACCACCGTGCTAAAGCCTCAACGCCTAAAACTTTTTTGCTTGTAATATCGACTTGTCCTTGATAATACAGACTAAAGCGACCTGCTTTAAGGTCGATTTCAGCATGTTTTAAAAGTATGGATGCCCGTTCTATGGTTGTTAACATAGAATCTTCATAACTAACATACTCAAAGTTATCATGTTCTTTTGCAAATTGAAGGGCAACTGCAGCCTTTTTATATAGACGATCATAATCATCAATGCTTTCATGGGTTTTACACCCTCCCATATGAAATGACAAATGATGAGGGTAACCTGATATATTGAGTTGATTTTTTATTTCGTTTATGATTTGATTTAATCGTGTCTTAACTTCAGTTTCTGAACACGTTTCTATCCATATTGCAAATTCATTGCCTGAAAGTCTTGAAAATCTCAGACGGTCTGATGCTAAGGTTGTCACCGTTTCACCTAAGATCTTAATGATCTCATCACCATAATTACTTCCGTAGACAGAATTAATGGTTTTAAAATCCTTGATATCCATTAGAATCAAATAGGCACAAACCCCATTATGAATTTTATTATTAATCCGTTGTCGTGTTTCATGACGATTCGAAAGTCCTGAAAGTTCGTCAAAATATGCAAAATACTCTAGTTTTTTATCCTTTGCTTCTATTGCACCTAGCATTTGATTATAGCCTTTTACCAACATGCCGACTTCGTCTTTTCTTCTTATTGGTTCTAAATATTCATACTTGCCATCCGAAAGAGACTTCATGGCTTTTTCAATCCCCATAAGAGGTATAGCAACACTAGAAATATAATTTTTCGTAAGAATAAAACCAACTAACATAACAATCAACAATACAAATAAAGTCAGTTGAATGATACGCATGGCTTCTGCATTAAAATCTTCCATATAAGTGCCTGCCGTGACTATCCAATCCCAAGGTTCAAAATACTCTGAATAGACAACTTTTTGGGCAGTTCTGTTTTCAAAAGGGACATCCCAAGTGTAATGGGTAAAGCCACCACCTTTTTTTGCTTTTTGAATTTTATCTTGAACCAAATAAAAGGGTTCTTTTAACCGTCTATTTTGATCAATGACATCCCAAACATTTTCCCCTTCCAAAAAGGGGTGCATGACTTCATTGCCTTTGGAATCGTAAATAATAAAATATCCATATTCACCTAAATCAATGGGATTGTTTATTGCTCTTGTCCCATCTGCCTTCATTTCTCCTAAAAGGGATTCTTTAATACTATCTTGAACCACGTCTATTGGAATATCCCCCTTTTCGTAAAGGGAGTACTGCTCATTGATATAAAGCATGGCAGATTTGACACCATTTTCTAAAATAATCTCGCCTTTTCTATCAAGCGCGTCCTTTGTTAATCTAAAACCCGCTATACCAATAATCAATCCGGTGATTACTAAGAGTCCAACAGTGTATATAATTAATTTGTTGTTGAGCGTTATATTTTTTATCTTTAAACTCATGCTAGGCCCCCTCGATATTTTACATATCATTTATTATAACGCATAGTATGACGTTAAAGCAAAATATTTCTGCTATAAAAAAATTTGAAGAGTGGTGGCAAATGATGTTATAATATAAAAGTAAAGACCTTACTTTTTCGTAAAATTGTGCTTTTTTAAGCAAGAAATTCATGGAGGTGGATGTATGAGAAAATATAAAAAAACATTTTTAATTATTATCTTTACATTTTTGTTTACAACGTCAATTTCATTTGCAAGTTCACATTTTTCTGATATAGAAAACCATTGGGCTGAAACTTACATTGAGTATTTGTCATCCCAAGGTTTAATTAGTGGTTTTCCAGATGGTACTTTTAAGCCAAATGATACGCTAACAAGGGCTCAGGTTAGTTCAATGCTCTCAAATGATCTTAATCTTACCACCCAAGCTGCGAGCTTTCCAGATGTAGCCTCTTCACATTGGGCAAATGGACATATTGGCGCTGTCGTATCCCAAGGGATAATGAATGGCTATCCAGATGGTACTTTCAAACCAGATAACCCTATGACAAGAGCAGAAGTCTCTGCTGTAATTGCTTCTGCATACAATCTAACCCAAGTCACTTCAAATAGTTCATTTAGCGATTTAAGTCAAAATCACTGGTCCTTTTCAAATATTATGGCTCTAATGGATAACTATATCATCTCCGGTTATCCAGACAATACGTTCAAGCCAAACAACTCTATGACCAGAGCTGAATTTGCAGCGGTTATGAGCAAGGCCATAAATCCTCAGTTTACACAAAGTGCCATGCTCTCATCCGAGGCTCTTGACATAGCCCAAATTCTTAAGGATGAAGATATGGCCGCTCTTGCGAGCTACGCTCACCCAGTTGATGGCATCAGATTTTCTCCTTATTACTACATAGAGAATAGCCATCAAGTGTTTACAGCAGCTCAAATACCCAATTTACTCTCCGATAACAACACATACTTCTGGGGCATTGAAGACGGAACAGGTTTTAACATTGACCTAACCCCACAAGCCTACTTTGACAGATATGTAAACGATAGAGATTTTACTAGTCCTGATGATATTGTCTATAATAATGTGATTGCTAGAGGGAATCTAATAAACAACATTCCCTCTTTCTATCCAAATGCAGTATTTGTAGAGCTTTATGTGGAAGGTACTCCTCCATACATGGGAATGGATTGGAGAAGTCTTTATCTGATCTTTGAAGAGCATAACGGAACTTTTTATCTAATTGGTATTGCAAACGGAGAATGGACAATTTAATATTTAAAAACGAGAACAACTGATTAAACTCGTCAGTTGTTCTCGTTTTTTTACTGCTATAGGAATGTCTGCGTCTTTTCCACAAACAAAAATAGAAATAAGTTCCTAAGCTTTAGCCTCGTCACTCATTTCTATTAGTCGTTTTAGCGAGATAACATTTGTTTTAATTTCTGTTCACCTCGCCTCTCTTTATCAGGCGATACCAAATTTCTATTTATTTTAACGCTTTTCTTCGGAGTGGAAATAATTCTTTCGAATGACTCCACAGCCTTCTTGTTATTCAACGTGAAATCTTTGTTAAATGATGATGTGGCCATTCGTATCCATCCTTTGCTATTAATATTTGCCTTACTCATTCTTTTGATACAAATTAATCATAACATTTTCTGAATCAAATTACTAGTTTGAAATTTTCTAGTTCAATAATTTTATCATCAAACAGACTAAATATCAAGTTTTTTTCGACCATATTTTCTAAAATTAACATTAATAGGAATTTTATATGATTTTCAACACACCATATACGCTCACCAAGGGTCATATGTTGTACAAAATAATTACTTATTTTTTTTGATTAAATCAATAGCCGGAAACTGTATTTCAACTATAGCTCCTGAATCGGAGCTCATATTTGATACATTAATAAATGCTTCTTCTTCAAATAGTAAAGACAATCGTCTTTTTGTGTTTTGGATTCCGATATGTTGCCTTTCATCATAGAAAATAGACTCATTATTATTAATCTTTTCTAATATCTCCTTAGAAAATCCTTTTCCTGTATCGGCAACCGAAATATATATATATGAACTTTCTTTATTGATTTCCATGGTTATGTATACACTAATTTGAATGTGTTCTTCAAAGTTCATCGCATGTTTTATAGAATTTTCCACAAATGTTTGAATTAATAAAGGTGGCATCAAGTATTCACCAATTCCTTCATCTATACTTACATCAAAATCAAACCTATCTCCATATCTAATCTTTTGTATATTAATATAATCTGAAATATGCCTTAATTCATCTTTAATTGGGCGCAATTCATATGAGTGATTTAAAATATATCGCATATAATTTGATAATTGCGCTGCAATATCTGCAATGTCTTTTGCATTAATTAGCTCAGCCTTCCCGTGAATAATACTTAAACAGTTTAAATAGAAATGGGGTTTTACAAGTTCTTGAACAAATTCTAACTCTATTTTTTTTTCGAAAAGTTGACGTTCATATACCGCTATTTTCAAGGTTTTGATTTGTTTCATCAATTCCTTAAATTCTTCATTTGCTAATTCCAATTCTAGTATTCCGTTGTCATCTGCTTCATGTAGCCATTTTTCTTGTTCCGGATGATGTAGACTTTCAACAAAAAGTCGCATGGGTTTTAATACACGATAATGATAATTATAAACCATTATAAAAACTAGCAGTAAAATTATAGAGGCTATAACAATACTCGAAATTTGCAAAAGCATAATACGATCTAAAATATCATCCTCTGAGGTAATGAGTAAATTCAAGTTCCCCATTCTACCTATAGGGTAAGAGTATGATACAACATCATTTAAAAACATCTGTTTATTATGATTGTTAGAAATATATTCATTAATCAGATTATGTTGGTTTTGAGTGGCTGATATCAGTATTTCTCCATTTTTTGTTTCAAAATATGGAATTCCATTATATCCAAGATTTGTTAAATTAAACTCTGCAAAAAAATCATCTAGTTTAGAAACACAGCCTACTCCAATACCATCTTTTTCATAAAATGAAAATAAATAGATATCATCTTCACAAGAAAAAAAATTCCATTCTTTTCTTGGTATTTTGCCCGATAAATACTTATGTATCATTTCTTCTAGTTTTTTTGCTTCATCCGTTTTCATGCTACTTTTAAAAAAGACATTTTTATCAAAAATCATAAATTCTGATGATGCAGAATATTGGTAGAAATAATACCCGCCCCCATACCTATGTCTTAGTGAAGCATTTAAAGATCTAATATCATCAATTAGCTCATAATAAATAACATCTTGTGGACTTATTTTTGAAGGTAACTGATTAATATTTACATCTTTATTCAACAAATAAATTATTTCCGAATTAATTTTATTTATATCATCATTTATTCTATTTACATTTAATTGGGCCGTATCATTCATATATCTATAGGCAAGTTGTCTAACTTCATTGATATTGTTAAACATCATAAAAATAATCAACCCAAAAATTAAAAAAATTGGAATACTTGCTTTAAGAATGATATTTGAAATTGATTGACTTTTTTTATTTTTTCTGTTTTTATTTAATATCATTCTTAAAGCACCTCTATTTCTATGCAGTTATCACTTCTATTAGTGCATCTAGCAAACTTGATGTAATATCAATCCCTTGCAGTTGCCCGATAATTTTGAGCTTATCATCATTCTTCTCAATAACTCTATTGATTTTTTCTTTTATATAATATTCGCCTTCGTATTTTTTCAGAATATTAAAACACATTTTTTTATAATCATTTTCTACCAATTCGTAATTTTTAATTACAATATCAATAGATTTTGAAGTAGGTACTTTGTTTAAAATAACAGTTGTTCTCTCCTCATCTTGAGTAACAGTATATTCTATCTTGTGATTCAAAATATTTAAGTCACACTCTTTAAATTTAGAATTAACAAATACAAGTTCATAATTTTTGAATTTGGGACTCAGCTCAAGATTCCCTTCTGCTGCCTCAATAGAAAAGATTTTATCTCCCCAATTCCAATTCAACTTTGTAATTAGACAATCATTTTTTTTATAGGCCTCCGTCATATTGTCATCTTCATATAATTCAAATGTGCCATCCTCTTGAGGATAGATTATTAATTCAAGATTTTGTGGATTTATATTTGTACTTTCCATTTTGTGCATCATAGGTATAATGCTTCCCGCTTTCGCAAGCACAGGAATTGAAGATAAATCTCTAAACATTTTTATCTCTCGGTTCCCATTATATTTGATTCCAGTAAAAAAATCAATCCAGTCCCCTTCGGGTAGCCAAACATCTACGTTTGCCATGTTCAGGCCACTAATTATCTGCTTTGTTATAGGCGCTACTATAAATGAAGTTCCAAAAAAATACTGATTTTTCTTCGCATATGCTTCTTGATTTTCCGGGTAAAAATAATACATAGGTAAGCAAAGAGCTAATCCTTCGTGATATTGCCTGTAAATCATGGAATATAGATATGGCACCAATCGATGTCTTAATTGTAAAAATGAAATCATATTCAGTTCCACTTCTTTTTTATAGTTCCATGGTTCTTTAGAATTAAAGGCGCTATTACTCGAATGTAATCGCATAATTGGTGAAAACACTCCAAATTGGAGCCATCTAAGACTTAGATCGTCATCCTTATACCCATTCATATGCCCACCAATATCATGGCTCCACATAGCATATCCGATATTACTTGCTGTCGCTGTGAAATAGGGTTGAAACTCTAAAGATTCCCAAGTTGTTATTGTATCTCCACTAAAGCCAACAGGATAACGATGACTTCCAGGCCCTGCGTATCTTGAGAATGTCATCGATCGCTTGCCTTCTCTTCCACTATCTAAAAAATGATAATGATTAAGCATCCATAGTGGATCAATGCCACCTTTCCCTTTACTCCCTTGCTGCCAGTCAATCCACCAAAAATCCACACCTTGCT
>ASRK01000112.1_pt1 | contig 15466 bp, 15 predicted proteins | sample 693218 | NCBI WGS metagenome assembly ASRK01 (sample SAMN02169240, study PRJNA158439) | bioreactor metagenome | isolation source: day 48 sample from continuous culture bioreactor inoculated with sediment... | place: Germany: Bremen
CAGTATCGGTGCCTCCGGCTTGATAATTCTTGACGAATGTGTTGGGGATAGTGATTCATTTTATTATGATTATGCAGCGCAGATTGTGGATTCTTTGATTAAGCATTATATGGTGTCTGAATGTAAAGTAGGATCTGGAATACTTACTCAAGGTATGTATCATAGAAATGAAGGCTTTGATGAATCAACAAGCTGGGGAGATTACTATTTTTTAGAAGCCTTGCTGAAGCTTAAGGCGAAAGGCCAACAATCATAATCGTTGTTTTTGTAGATAGAATATAAAAAAAAGAGTATAGAATGGCTATATTAAGAATGGTAGATGGATATTAAGTATTGCGTATTTACCGGAATGAGCCATGATGCTATACTTTGAATTGTTAACGAACGCATTACGGCGCCAGTGAAGTGTTCCAAATAAAAAACGACATTGGGGGTACATGAATGAAAAAATTTGTTTCAATTATTATGATTCTTAGTTTAATGTTAAGCGTGGCAGCATGTGGCAATGAAACAGAAACAGCACAAAATGATACAACGGCTGAAAGTACAGACAACAAAGATACGGATGAAAAAACAGGCGGAACAGAATCCCAATCATCGGATTTACCTGAAACGTATGTTAGTGAAGAACCACTTGAGTTAACCTTGCACATGCATTTTCGTAATGCCTATGCGTATAATGAAGAATGGCCGGTATTTAAAGAGGCTGAACGACTTACAAATGTGAGTTTAAAAGGTGTGGCACCAACATCCGCAACGGATACACAGGAAGTCTTTAATCTATTAATGGTATCTGGTGACTTGCCTGATATCGTTGAAGGAAACAACTTGAGAGATGACTTTATTAAATATGGTATGGAAGGAGCATTCATTCCTTTAGAAGATTTGATTGCTGAACATGCACCAAATATTCAAAAGTTTATTGATGAACATCCATACGTACAAACATATTCATCAGGACCGGACGGACATATGTATTATATCCCTTATGTGCCAGATGGAAGTGTAGGTAAAGGTTATTTTATCCGCAAAGATTGGCTGGATAAGTTAGAGTTAGAAGTTCCTAAAAATGTTGATGATTTATATAATGTTTTAAAAGCGTTTGCAACAGAAGATCCAAATGGAAATGGACAAGCAGACGAAATTCCTTATTTTTCACGTCATGTTGGTGAGAATTTTAAAGATAATGAAGCTATCCGCTTAGCCCATTTTTGGGGAGCTAGAACAGACTTCTTTGTGGATGATTCAGGAAAAGTACAACACGGACTTGTATCCGAAGAGTTCAAAGAAGGTATGATTAACGTTGCAAAGTGGTATGAAGAAGGCTTAATCGATCCTGAAATATATACACGTGGTTCAAAATCAAGAGATATTGCACTCGGTAATAACATTGGTGGTATGACGCATGACTGGTTTGGTTCAAGTGCTAGTTACAATACAACCTTAGCAGACTCAATTCCTGGTTTTGAATTTGTAGCTATTGCACCTCCGGCGGACAGCAAAGGAGAGGTGTGGGAAGAATTTAACCGTGAGTTAGTCAAACCGGATGGATGGGCAATTACATCAGCCAATGAGAATGTTGTTGAAACCATTAAATATTTTGACTTCTGGTTTACCGAAGAAGGTCGACGTTTAATGAACTATGGTATTGAAGGTGAACAATATGATATGATTGACGGGAAACCAGTGTTTAAACCGGAAGTACTCAATGGAGACAAAAGCGTACAAGCACAATTGTGGGATATTGGTGGACAAGTTCCAATCGGATTCTTCCAAGACTTTGATTATGAGCTTCAAACCTATAATGATATAGCAGCTGAAGGTGCAAAAATGTATGTGGATAATGACTATGTAGTGGATGCTTTTCCACTTGTAGCATTTAATGATGAAGAACAAAAGGTCTTTGATGAATTAAATACAAATATTGAAACCTATATGATGGAAACACATCAAAAATGGATTCTCGGAGGCGAGTCTGTTGAAGCGGGATGGGATGCTTACATCAATCGTTTAAACGAATTAGGATTCCAAGAGTTCGTAGAAATTCATCAATCAGCATACGATCGTCTAAAATAATAGGTGAAAAGGAGTAAAGAAGAAGGCCAGCCTTCTTCTTATTCCTGTTTTATGAATAATATCAGTGGGGTGATGTTTTGATTCGACGAAAGTATTTCAAACGGCTATTTTTAATATATATATCGTTTACACTTGTTTATGGACTTATCTTGACAAGTTTTTTTGTGTATCAGAATAAAAAAAATCTAGAGAATCAAGAATTAAATAATAAAGTGAATTATGCAAATCAAATGGCAAGAAATATCGACCAACGCCTTGCCAGTTTATTGAAGTATGTAGATACCTTGTACTTAGACAGCGATTTTAAGGAGTATATTATTAACGATGGTAATTACTATTCCATTACCCGAATACATGAAAAGCTACGACGGGATATGTCGGTCTTTTCTGATTTGGGAGCAAGAATTGCATTGACGAAATATGAGGATAATCTTTTCATTACCAATCAGGCAACCATGAGCCATGAAGAATTTCATTCGAATTTTTCCTTTACAGATGAGGAACAGGAGCTTATCCGTCAGTTCTATCAAACAAGTGAAAACAGGGACTACTTCATTTTTAATGATAGTAACAATATTAACATCGTTCTTATGACCCTTAATAAATACAGCACTAAAAACAAATTATTAGTGATTCAAACCATAACAAAAAAAAATATTGACCCAATTAAGGAGAATGAACATCTTGAAGTCATCGTTTTGAGTGAAGATGATACCCAAAGAGAGAAAGTCGAAAATAACCATATCATCCAAGGCGAAAATATTCAAGTCATACGAAAATCAACGATTATTCCCAATCTGATCTATGTCATTGATTTACCATATTCAAAACAAAGTTTTGCAATACAGCAGTATCTAGTCGGGATTTTTCTATACATTTTCATAGTGTTTATTGGAGCTATTATTGCCGCGGTTTTTGCAAGATCCATGTATCGGCCGATTGAATTTATTATGCAATCATTTGATGAGGATGAAGGAACCAAAGATGATGAATTTGCCTTTTTATCAAAAATAACCCAAGATATTAAACATGCCAATGAAAAACTAAAGGTTACAATTAATGAGAATAAAGTAGATTTACGAACCAAGTTTATTCGAGAATTGATTCATGGATTAGTTACAGAACCGGATGGCGATAAGGCAATTAGTGCTTATCAACTTAAATACTTGTCCAAAGCTCCGCAAATCATTCTGTTTAAAGTTCAAGAAGTCGATGCTCCCATAGAAAACTATTTGAGTGAGGCCAGAAATAGTATAAGTAAAAGCATATTTACAATTTTAGACAAGGCGTTAACTATTGAAGGATGTTTTTTTGAACTGACGGAATTAAACTATGATCTTTATGGATTGATTCTATCCGATTGGGATGAAAAAAGGTTGAAAAAAATGTTAAGTAAAATGATGGGAGCCATTGAAGTTGATGAAGGAATAGATATCGTCGCAATTATCGGCGAACAGGTAGAGAATCTATATCAACTCAATCAATCCTATCAATCCTGCTTATCTGTTTTAGATTACCGATCAAGCTTTGATAAACGGGCCATTATCAGTAGCTCAGATATGGAAGAACTCTTTGGTTCAGATGCCTATGTTTATCCGGTCGATTTAGAAAGAGATTTGATTATATCGACCCTACAAGGTCAAAACAATCAAGTGGAACAGATTTTCAAGCGCTTGTATAAGCTGAATTTTGTTGAAAAAACGATGAAAGAACAAGAACATCGAAATTTAATAATGGCCTTAATCGGTACCATGCGTCGCGTTCATCTGAAAATACAGTTTAAAAATGAAGAAGACGAACTCGAAATGAGCCGGGTCTTTGAAAATAGCCGTTATGAGGTTGAAGAACTTTTTGACCATATCAAAGTGATTTTCTTAAATTACTGTGACATTGTCAAAAAACGGTCCCAAACAAAAGCGATTGAATATTCGACAGAAATGATGCGCTTTATTAAAGAACATTATCATGAAGATATATCCCTAGAAGAAGTGTCGTCGTATTTAAATCTTTCAACAGGGTATTTTAGTACGATATTTAAAAAAGAAACCGGAGAAAATTTTAAAAGCTATTTAAATAAGTATAGAGCTCAAAAAGCAACGGAGTTTTTACGAGAAAATCCCAATATAAAAATCAAAGATTTGGCGATTCAAGTAGGATATTATAATGTGAATTCTTTTATTCGTATGTTTAAAAAGTATGAAGGAACCTCTCCGGGAGAATATGCGAAAAGTATTAAGTCATAAAATATGAAATAAAGTAGATAGTGTATAAAATGTAGACAAGATATTCGAAGTTTTGTAGATGATTCGATATAGTGTGGATTTATCCTTTAGATAAAGGGTGCTATAGTGAAATCAATAAAACAAAGGAGGCGGATATTCTTGTCTACATTTATGTTAAAAATCAAAAAAAATATTTACAGAGATCGTTATCTCTACCTGTTACTGGCACCAATGATTATATGGGTTATATTATTTAAATATAAACCCCTATATGGATTACAAATTGCCTTTAAAGATTACAGTCTATTTAAAGGGATTGCTGATAGTCCTTGGGTCGGATTAGAACATTTTAAAACATTTTTCACAGGACCCTATTTTTATCGAACTATTCGGAACACATTTTTGCTAAACCTTATGATTTTAGCGTTTGGTTTTCCGGCACCTATTTTACTAGCCTTACTCTTAAATGAAATAAAAAATTTGAAGTATAAGAGTTTTGTTCAAACAGCGACCTACTTACCTCACTTTATATCTTCGGTTATCGTTGCGGGGATTGTCATTAATTTTTTATCACCATCAACAGGCGTAATCAATATTATTATTGAACGACTTGGCTTTGAACGCATTTATTTTTTAATTAAACCGGAATTATTCAGAGGTATTTTTGTGGGGATGGGGATTTGGCAAGAAGCCGGATTCAAATCTATTGTATTTTTGGCAGCTCTAGCAGGGATTGACCAACAGTTATATGAAGCGGCTCGAATTGATGGCGCCAATCGTTTTAAACAGGCACTTCATGTAACTATACCCGGATTGCTGCCGACGATTATGATTATGTTCATTATACAAATCGGGAATCTTGTGACCTTATCTTTTGAGAAGATTATACTTTTATATAATCCGGCAACATATGAGACGGCTGATGTTCTGGGTTCTTATGTATATCGAGTCGGCCTTGTGGATGCCCAATATGATTTGGCAGCAGCGGTTGGACTCTTTGAAACACTGGTTGCTTTTGTCCTTGTTGTTGGAGCCAATAAGTTAAGTAAGCATTTAACCAAAAATTCACTATGGTAGAATCCATGATAGAAAGGAAGGGTATAGAATTATGAAGAAAAGCAAAGGAGAATTAATTTTCTCGATTGTGAATAAGCTTGTTTTAGGTATTATTGCCTTGGTTACATTATATCCATTTGTCTATGTACTATCTGCTTCCATAAGTAACGGCGAAGCAGTTGCGGCAGGCCAAGTCTTATTACTTCCAAAAAATATTAATTTTAGTGCATATGGTAAAGTCATGGAGTTTAGAGGCTTATGGGTCGCCTATGGAAATACGATTTTCTATGCAGTTGTTGGAACGGCTACTTGTATGTTTTTTAGTGTGACCGGAGCCTATGCATTGAGTAAACATCGTCTAATGGGACGAAAATTCTTTACAATTATGGTTACCTTAACTATGTGGTTTAAAGCCGGAACAGTACCTGAGTTTTTGAACTTTAGATCATTGGGGTTATACAATACGAGGGCGGTACCGATTATAGGTTTTGCCATTGTGGCCTTTAATGTCATTATTTTGAAAACCTATTTTGAATCAGTACCTGAATCCCTTGAAGAATCGGCATCCATTGACGGGGCCAATGATTTAAGAATACTCGCTTCGATATACTTGCCTTTATCAAAAGCAGGCCTAGCAACGGTGGCTTTGTTTTATGCTATAAGTAAATGGAATGGTTTTTTCTGGTCCATGATTCTGCTTAGAGATGAGAATAAAGTACCGCTTCAAGTATTGTTACGTAAGATGATTATTGAAATGAACGCAACATCAGAGTTTAGCGATGCAGTAGAAATGGCTCGGCTAGGCTACTCTGTTGAAACGGTTGTGTATGCAACCATAATTATTTCTATCATTCCAATGGTGGTCTTATACCCATTCGTTCAAAAATATTTTACCAAAGGAACCATGGTTGGTGCAGTTAAGGGCTAACTATGCTATAATGGAAGAAATATTTGAAATGAAAGAGTTGAGGTAAACATGAATAATAATGATATATTGATCCGCTTAAGATACGCACTGGATATTAAAGACACGGATATGATTGAAATCTTCCGATTGGGTGACGTTGAAGTGTCAAAAGAAGAATTAGATAAAATTCTCACAAAACCAATGGATATTTATAATTTTGATACCCATAGAGAAGATGGAAGTGTCATTGAAGAAGTAGAAGAAGCCCATAAGGCGGATGAAGAAAATGAGAAAAATGAGGAACATATGGAATGCACCAATCATATGTTAGAATCTTTTTTAAACGGATTCATCATATTTAAGCGTGGTCGACAAGAGCCGAAGCCTGGGCAAAAACCAAAACAAATATTAACCTTAAAAGCCGGAAAGAGTAGTAACAATGTTATGCTTAAAAAACTAAAGATTGCACTTAATCTTACCAGTGATGATATGTTAGATATTTTTGAAAAAGCAGGTGTTAGTGTATCAAAAAGTGAACTCAGTGCCTTCTTTAGAAAAGAAGGACATAAACATTATCGTTCATGCTTGGATAAATATGCACGAAGTTTTCTAAAAGGATTAACCGTTGCCTATAGAAAAGAAAATGAATAGATAAGGGGGAGACATACACATGATTCATGAAAAGATAAGGATTCATATTGAAAAAGATAAAGTGATCTTACCCCAAGATTATATAGGCAAATACTGGGATGAACGTCTATCAAAGGACAGTCATCAAGCCTCGATGAAAACCTATGTTATTGAAAATGCAGAGGAAATAGATCCAACGAGACAACGTCCGGCGGTATTGATTTGTCCAGGTGGCGGATATGGATTCAAATCGAAAAGAGAGGCTGAATCAGTAGCAATTGCCATGAATGCCCGTGGATTTCAAGCCTTTATATTAGACTATAGTGTAGAGCCGGCAGTCTTTCCGGAAGCTTTATTACAAGTGGCAAAGGCCGTCTCAATCATTCGTAAAAATGCAAAAGAGTGGTACCTTGACCCGAATAAAATCATCGTTGGAGGCTTTTCGGCCGGAGGTCATTTGGCAGCAAGTCATGGCGTTTATTATCATGAGCAGTGGTTATCAGATTCGCTTGGATTAGCGACTGAAGACATGAAGCCAAACGGTTTAATGCTATCTTATCCGGTGATTTTGTCCAATGAATTTGCACATGAAGGATCCATGATTAATCTATTCGGCAATGAGGAGAAGATTAACTGGGAGTTTGGGGCTCTTGAAGCTCATGTGAGTGAAAAAGTACCGCCAACATTTTTATGGCATACCTTTGAAGATGCCAGTGTACCGGTGGAAAACGCTCTTGAATTTGCCAGATCTCTTCGAAAATGTGAAGTTCCTTTTGACCTACATGTGTTTCAAAAGGGGTCTCATGGTTTATCACTGGCTACAGAAGAAACAGCACATCCCGGAAATACAAACATAGAAAAGTCCTGCCAGCCATGGATTGATTTATTTGCTACATGGGTGGCAGAACAAAATAGGTAAAAACTTAATATGTGATTTCAAAAGAACGATATTCAGTCGAATTGTCAAGGTCCTCAACTTTCATGTCTTCAACGTGTGAAAAGCGAGGGCCTTTTTTGACGGATTGAATAAATGATTCCACAGGCTCTTCGCCACCTTGGGCAATAATTTCGACTCGGCCGTCATTTCTATTTTTAACCCAACCCTTGACGCCGATAGATTGTGCTTGGGTTAACGTATAATAGCGAAAGCCCACGGCTTGGACTCGGCCTTGGACAAAAATATGTACAGTTCGCATAAGCTTCCTCCTTTTAACGAAATTGATTGATCTGTTCAAAATATTATATCATGTTACCTTATATTTGACCAATGGCTCTTTGGGCATAGTCCCTAGGTGACATTCGAATCAGTTTCTTAAAGGTTTTATAAAAATTTGAATAATCATTATATCCGCATTTTTGACTCACTTCCTCTAGAGTAAGTTTCTCAGAGATAATCAAATTCTTGGCATACATCATTCGGCGGGATTGAATATATTCCATAATAGTGAATCCGGTTTCGTTCTTAAAGAGATGAGACATATAATATTTATCCATGTAATGCTTCTTAGCAAGGACTTCAAGGTCAAACGTCGCGCAAAAATTTTCATTTAAATCATCCAAAACCGTTTGGATGCGTATGTCAATGGTGCCTTCTTCGTTTTGAACTAAGCTGTTTACATAACAATACTTATAGATGGTATCTATTTTTAAAAAGAGTTCCAAGGCATAAATATAAGAGGCGAGTTTTGACTTTGCATCATTTTCCGGATTGATTAGATAGAGCTTATCGAGTAGGGCTTCAATGTCACATTGATCTTTCTTAAGAGGGCGTAGGTGGTTTGCATGCCCTTTTTTTCTTCGGGTAAAAGCATCGAATAATGGATACTGATTATGAATATAGGATAAAAAGCTACTGGGATTAAATAGAATAAATTTTCGTCCATAAGGGGAAGTGTTCGTAAGTGTTGGACGGTGAATTTCTGAATTATTTGTAATAATAATATCACCACGCTGCAAATCATAAGTACGTCCTTCTATGTGATAACGTATATTATCCGTAGTTGCCATAAAAATTTCGTAAGCACTATGAAGGTGAATATCCACATTACATGTGTCCGTTAAATAGATGCCGACAAAGAAAGGCTCTGTGTTTTGGTATAGTGCTGCCTCGTTTTTCATAATAACCTCCATTATCACAATATTTGCAAAGTAATTCACAAGATATACCATGGGAAAAGTATTTGAATCCTTATACCATAGTATATATGAATACGGCTTACAAGAAAAGGAGAAAATGATGGATAAATTACGTATAGGCATAGTTGGCGTTGGAAATATGGGTTCAAGTCATGTAAGGCATTTAATGGAAGGGCATGTAGACCGCTGTGAGCTTGTGGCTGTCTGCGATATAAATGAAACCAGACTAGACAAAATTCAAAAAGAGTATGATGAAAAACTGACCTATTATACGGAATATATTGAGTTTTTAGACCACGATATGGATGCTGTTTTAATAGCGACCCCCCATTATGATCATCCGGTGATGGGAATGGCAGCAATCGACAAAGGTCTTCATATTCTTGTAGAAAAACCCATTGGTGTTTATACTAAGGCAGTTGAAGAACTTAATCAGAAGGCTCAAGCTTCCGGTAAGGTATTTGGTATTATGTATAATCAGCGCACCAATCCGATTTATCAAAAAGCCAGAGATTTGATTCAATCTGGAGAACTTGGAGAACTTGTTCGCGTTAACTGGACCATTACAAATTGGTTCAGGTCTCAACGGTACTATGATTCCGGTGGATGGCGTGCAACTTGGGAAGGTGAAGGTGGCGGTGTCCTTCTCAACCAATGTCCACATCAGCTTGATATGATTCAATGGATATGCGGGATGCCAAAACGCATTCGTGGATTTTGTGATTATGGCAAATTTCATAATATTGAAGTGGAAGATGATGTAACGGCATTCTTTGAATATGAAAATGGCGCGACCGGTCTTTTTATAACATCAACAGGCGAGGCACCGGGAACGAATCGACTGGAAATATCCGGAGATATGGGAAAGCTTGTCATTGAAGACAATACCATGACCTTCTATCGCAATAGAGTGGCCACTCGTCAACATAGTGATACAACACCGGAAGGATTTAAGCCACCGGAAAATTGGACATGTCAGATACCGGTTGAAGGATCGGCAACAGAGCATGTTGGCATCATGCAGAACTTTACCGATGCAATCCTAGATGGAACGGAGTTGTTGGCACTGGGAAATGAAGGTATTTATGGATTAACCATTAGTAATGCAATTCATCTGTCAGACTGGATGGATGATTGGGTAGAGCTTCCCATAGATGGAAATCTATATTATGACCGACTTCAAGAAAAGATTAAGAAATCCACCTATACAAAAAAGGTGGAAGAAGTTGTTTTTGACCTAAAAGGTAGTCATTAAAAATGGTAAAATCAAGGAGGAATGCAAATGAACACACTAAAAATTTCAGGATTTGCCGATGAAATATCTGCTGATTTTTCCAAGCAAATTCAAGAACTCAATAAATTAGGTATTGGCTATATGTCTATCCGAGGTGTCGATGGTAAAAACATAGGACATTATACACTTGAAGAGATTAGCCAAACTATTGTACCTCGCCTTGAAGCTGGCAAGATTAAAATTTCTTCGATTGGTTCTCCCATTGGAAAGATTGATATTGAAGATGAGGATGCATTTGACAGCCAAAAAAAAATGCTAGAGACGCTTTGTCAAGCATGTAAGCTCTTTGGATGTGATTATATTCGTGTCTTTAGTTTTTATATTCCGGAGGGAAAAGATCCGGATGCATACAAGGATGCAGTGATCGACAAGATGCAAGTTTTTGTAAATATAGCCAAAAATCATCAAGTGATTTTACTCCATGAAAATGAGAAAGACATTTATGGTGATATCGCAAGACGGTGTAAAACCTTAATCGACGCCATTGATTCACCCAATTTTAAAGGGATTTTCGACTTTGCAAACTTTGTTCAGTGCCAAGAAGATACAAGGGCTTGTTATGAATTATTAAAAGATGATACTGTCTATATTCATATCAAGGATGCGGTCTATACGGATGGAGATAACGTCTTATGCGGGACAGGCGATGGAAAGATTCAAGAACTGTTGGAAGATTTTATCGCTGACGGATATGAAGGTTTTTTAACCCTTGAACCCCACTTAGTGCTTTTTGATTCACTTAAGGACCTTGAGAATAAGGATTCTGCAGAGGTCATAAAAAATAACAAGGCTATGTCGGGGGAAGAAGGTTTTGCAATGCAATATAGAGCGCTTCAAGATATTCTCAAGACCATACAAGGAGATGTGTGATGATACGTGTTGGAGTGATTGGTTTAGGAGACATATCAAAAGTACATATTCCCATTATCGAGACATCTGAAAACATTCAGCTAGTAGCAGTCAGTGATAAAGACTTAAATCAGTGGTTCGAAAATCCGGATATTCATTTTTATGAAGATTATAAAGAGATGCTAGATCAGGAAGACCTTGACAGTGTCCATATATGTTTGCCACATCACTTGCATGCTCCAGTTACTATGGAGTGTATTCAAAGAGGCATTCACGTTTTTTTAGAAAAGCCGATGGGAATCAATTTAATAGAAGTCGAAGAACTGGTTGATTTAGAAAAGAAACATCCCCAGATTAAGATGAATCTATGTCTACAAAACCGGCTCAATAATACATCCATTCATATGAAAAAGCTTGTTGAGTCTGGTGATTATGGCCGAATTATAGGTATGAAAGGTTTGGTAGCTTGGCACCGAACACGTGAATACTATGACCAAAAGCCTTGGAGAGGACGGATGGATTTATCCGGTGGCGGTGTAATGATTAATCAAAGCATTCATACGCTGGACCTCATGCAATGGATTGGCGGAGAAATCAAAAGTATTCAGGGAAGCCTAAGTCAGCTACTTGACTATGAGATTGAGGTTGAAGATACAGCGAGTGCCCGATTAGAATTTATGGATGGATTCAGTGGATTGTTTTATGCGACCAATGCCAATCCATATAATTCAAGTGTTGAATTGGAAGTGGTTCTTGAAAAAGCGCGTTTGGTGATTCGGGATAATATTCTTTATCGTTGGGATGAAGAAGGGCAACACATACTCGTAGAAGATGAAAAAGTCCAAGGAACAAAGTTCTATTATGGGGCTAGTCATAAAAAATTAATACACACCTTTTATAAGGAATTAGAATCAGATGTAGGTGACTATATACCCGTGTCTCAGGGCCTTCAATCGATGCGAATGATTGATGCCATAAGACGGTCGTCAGAAACAGGAAAAATAATTAATATGGAGGAATATAATGGATAAAAAAGGATTAATTGGCGTACAAATGATGATGCTCAAGGATAAGGTAGCCGAAGTTGGTGTATATGAAGTTTTTAAAAGATTAAATGCCATGGGCTATCACTGTGTTGAAGTTTCTCAGATTCCAATGACACAAGAAAATGTCAGTCAGATGAAGCAAGGAGCTAAAGATTTTAATATAAAAATAGCGGCCATGTCGGCAGCAGTAGAACCTATGATGCCCGGAATACCCGGAGAGTATTTAAGCAGCGATTTTGATAAAATTGTCCAGGACTGTAAAACCCTTGACTGTAATTACCTTCGTATCGGCATGCTTCCCATGACGCGAATGGGAGACTATGAAAAATCCGTCGATTTTGCAAAACTTGCCGACCACTATGCTGAAAAATTAGCTGAACATGACATTAAACTCTACTATCATAATCATCATCTTGAGTTTACAAAATATAATGGTGAGACCTTGCTTGATATTATTAGAAACAACACAAAACACATTGGTTTTGAACTGGACGTTCACTGGATTCAACGAGGTGGTATGAACCCTGTGGATGTGATTCAGCGTTTTGCAGGCCGAGTATCATTGATTCATTTAAAAGATTATCGTATTGGTGAAATTGATCTTGATTTTTCAAAAGAATTTAATCCCGGTGAATTTAAAACAGCCTTTACATCGGTTGTCCAATTTGCAGAAGTCGGTCAAGGGACTCTAGACATGCCGGCCATCATTGAAGCCGGCCTTCAAAGCGGCGGTCAATACTTCTTCATTGAACAAGATGACCAGTATGGCAAAGATCCTTATGAATGCTTGGAAATCTCAAGAGATAACCTCTATGCCATGGGATATAAAGAGTGGTTTCATTAAATTCAACAAAAGGCCATGAACAACAAGGAAGGCGTCCGGTTGTTGTAGTGAGTAACGACATAGTTAATAATAAACTAGTGTTAGCACTAGTCGTTCCAATTACAAATACGGATAAAGGTCATCCCTTACATGTATCAATCAGAGAGGGTCTCCCGGTAGTTGGTTATATAAAATGCGAAGAAAGGCTGAGTTTATTACAAATTGTTCCCAAGAAGAGTTCTTTCAAAGTTGTATGAAAATTGTCGATGGTTTATTTTAATAATTGTTAGGTTACCGGAGAGCGTTTTTCGCTCTCCGGTTTTTATGTTATAATATTTGTGGAGTGATATATAATTAACGATGGAGTGGAGGGAAGTATGTTAACGATAGCTATTTGTGAAGACGATAAAATGCAACAACAACAATACGAAAAATTAATACATGGATTTGGATTATCAGAAGCAATTGATATGGAAAAATTTGATTCTGGAGAAGCACTTGTAGAAGCATATAAAAATGAAAAAAGATTCGCGCTTATTTTGCTTGATATGCAGATGAATCAGCTAGATGGTATACAAACAGCGGAAATTATTCGTAAATATGATAAGAAGTGCCTTATTATTATCATAACAGCATTAATGGAATATGCAGTTAAAGGTTATAGTATTGATGCATATGATTTTATCCTTAAGCCGGTGAATGAGACCAAGTTCGAAAAAGTATTTAGAAAAGCAATCAAAGAAATTCAAGTGGTTATGAATAAGACGTATATTATTCAAAGCAGGGATAAAACATTAGTTTTGAGATTATCAGAAATTATTTTTATTGAAAGCAAAAATAAAAAAGTCATTATACACACTAGGGAAAATGCATATACGAGTAATGAAAGAATTAGTTTTGTGGAAAAAGAACTGGAAAAAGATGGATTCACAAGGATTAGTCGATACTATTTAGTGAATATATATCATATTAAAGAAATCGGTGTGAAGACGATTATTGTTTCAACCGGAGAAGAAATCAATTATAGCAGTAAATACCGTGATAAAATTAAAAGTGAATATATGCATTATATGATGGAGGACTTATAATGGTTCAAAAGCATTTGTTAGACCTTATTTTAGTTTCAAATAATATTGTTGGTCTGTTTGTTACTATTCATTTTCTAAACCATCTATTAGTCAAAAGAGCCATTAAACCGACAAGGAAAAAGTTGTGGCTTGTTTTATTGCTGGTTATTATTACCGGTATCAATATTTTCTTTAGAGGTTTGGCTTTAAATTTATTATTTGGATTAGGAATATATTTTTTGATTGGGCACAGTTTTTATCAAGGTGAAAAACATATAAAACTTATCGTGGCCATATTTATTCTAGTATTTTCTCTAATTACAGAATTGATTACAGCCCTAATCTTTGGCTTGCTATTTGATGCGCACATTGGTGAAGTTAGAGATAATGTGATGCACCTTTTTTTAGGTGGAATTGTTTCAAAACTTTTTCTGATTATGTTAATAGAGTTGATTATTCGATTTTGGAAAAGAAAAGCGTCTAAAGTAAAGATGAGTTCTTGGATGTTGGTTGTGTCTCTACCTTTAATAAGTATAATCTTAGTAATGATAAGTGTTTATGATGCGGTGATAAATAACAAGTTCAGTAATATTGGTGTTATTATTTGCTTTTCTGTTTTGTATATTAATCTGATTACCTTTTATCTATTTGATCATATTATTGTTCAACTTGATGAAAATAATAAAAGTAAAATTAGAGAACAGCAATTATTAATACAACAAGATCAATATGAGACAATTATTTCCGGATATAATCAAGTTAGAAAAGTTCACCATGATATGTTGGGACATTTGATAATACTTGATAAATATATTGGGAATGATATGGTGGAAGAGGCAAAGACTTATATTCATAAGTTGCATGAGGAACTTGATTTTCCCAAACAAGGAATATTCTCAAAAAATGTTGCAATCGATGCAATAATTAACAATAAAAAAGCACGAGCAAAAGAATTAGGGGTTATATGCCAAGAGGATATAATGATATCTCAAAACTTAAATATTGAGGATATAGATTTATGCATTATTCTCGGAAATGCCTTGAATAATGCGATTGAAGCTTGTCGACGAAATGAAATAGTTAATAATGAAAAAAGAATTGAATTAACGATAAGATATAAAAGAAATTGTCTATTTATTGAAGTGAAAAATACATATGATATCAATACGATTAAAATGAAAGACGGTAAGTTTATATCATCAAAAGTCTATCGAAAAAAAGAAGAAGTTGGAATAGGTTTAGCAAACATAAGAAATGTGACTGAAAAATATGGTGGTATTTACGAAACGGACTTGCGAAATGAGATGTTCGTTCTAAAAGTGATGCTGCCTGACCGAAATTTATAATTTCGGTCGATTTC
>ASRK01000113.1_pt1 | contig 15424 bp, 10 predicted proteins | sample 693218 | NCBI WGS metagenome assembly ASRK01 (sample SAMN02169240, study PRJNA158439) | bioreactor metagenome | isolation source: day 48 sample from continuous culture bioreactor inoculated with sediment... | place: Germany: Bremen
CGACGTTTACGAAGATCGGCTAAATAGTAATTATGATTACAAATTTGAAAATGGTAATGACTTTTGCGAGCCTGTTTCATAAAGCGTTGATATGTACATGTCTTAAACTGAGTACACGTCATGCATTCACTTCCATGAACACAGATCTTACGCTTGTCATAGCCACTAATCTCATTCACATCGCCTAAATCAATGCGTCCATTGTCCAACAGTTTTTTTAAAGCTTGATACTCACTTGGTCGTTTGCGTTTTGAATCTAGCGAATTAAAGTATTGCTTTAAACGTTTTTCACACAGATAATTTTCTTTTCCTTTTCGTAATACACAGGTGATTGGTGATACAATAATGCCATTTTCCATGAGCATGTTTGATATTTTGGGTATATAATCATAGATAATCGACCTTTGTAGTTCAATACTTGACGTGGTGATTACCATGGGTTTTTGAACATGAAATCGTCCTTTCTGAGAAAAGATTCGGTGAACAAGAGCCGCAACAAGATAGGCATATGTTTTACCTAGTCCAACAGCTATGTCACTCAATGCAATTTTTCCATCACGAATACTCCCATACATATGTTTCGATAAATCCACTTGTTCTTGGCGAATAGTAAAACCATACTTTGGAAAAATTTCTCGAAAGATACAATCAATCATCTCCATTCCGTTTGCTGCCTGCTTCATATTATAAAAGGGTAAGGCTTTAATTGTCTCCATGACCCGCTTAGAATCGTCCTCACCAAGTTTATGACGTCTATAGAACAAATATTTTTGTTGGCCAGTTACATAATTAACTACACGGTATGTGTAATTCTTACCGGTAAAATTTTGAATGAGTATACAGTCTTTGATGACAAACACTGCCGTTGAATCTTCTTTAACCCATTTTTCTCGAATAATTTTATTTAATATCGAATGCATATTTTCTCCTTCTTTAGTTCTTTTTAATGCACTCAACAGCACATATCTATCATGAAGTGATAAACTGCATCACACATGTGTACTGTTAAGTGCTAGATTTTAGTAAAATACTTTAGGCGATTAGTGGTACTTAATCTCATAGAATCAACCCATGCCATCGGCTTCCAGGCAAAGGTGTATTCTCCTGATCATCTTGCCAGGCTGCCATCCATAGGATACTTAGGACTTGACAGAAGTATCGTTCAAATTTTCCCTTGTGGGTCTTGGCGAATTATCCATACCAACAGATAATGTAAAGCCGAATGTTATCGCTCCGGTCATGCCATCCTGGCGCATTCGCTTATGTCGCTTCCCTCTCGGTCACAAGGTAACGTACCTAAAATATTGCATATAAGTAAAACTCTTAAAAGGCTTTACTATTTGTCAAAGTACTCGGGATAAAACCCCCTTCACTTATTAAGGTAATTTTCATAGGGGGGCTGCCGAACTTTTTGTATAAGTTTTTTAATTATTTTTTCCTTCCATGATTTTTCGCATCTGTATCAAGGCAGAATATTTTTGTGATTGTATGGTTGTTCTAGCCATTCCTGTCTCTTTAGATAGTTCAACTTCACTTTTTCCATCAAGAAATAATTCTTGTAAAACCCAACGATGTTTTTCTGAAAGTTGTTCCAAGCCTTCAAGCATTTGCTCAACAAGTACATTAGTCACTGCTAATTCATCTATCTGGGTTTGCTTGTCTCTTAAGACTTCTTCAATGGGATAATCTGCCGCCTGTAATCCTTCAAAAGATAATTCTTTTTTTTGAGATCGTTTCTCTACGTATTGCTCATGCCACTCCATCTTGTAAAAAGTATTGTGGATCTCTTTGGTCGTTTCATAGGGTTTCCCATCAACGGGTATAAAGTACTTTGTTTTTCCTGTTTTTTGATCATATTCTCTGCTCATATAAACCTCCTGATTTGAATGTGTAAGTTACTCTTTTCAAACCAGAAAATTTATGGGCCTCTTATTAGTGCACTAAATCCAGTTGTCATACCGGCTCCTCCTAAAACGGCAACAAAAAAAGGCCCCACGCTAATGCGTGCGACCTTCTTTAATCCTCCTCCGAATTATTCAGAGTCCTATTTAATTTTATTGCCATAAATTTGGGCATAAAAATAGCCCTTGATAATCATCACAGCGAATCATTATCAAGGGCTAAGTGTTTATTAATCCCATCATAGCAAGTATAACAGGTATAAAATCTCGTGTCAGTGTCATATCCGTCTCAATCTTGTCTCATTTTCGTCCCATTTGGATGTCATTCTCATTTAACTTCATTAACGACTTGCTTCTTCAAATAAAAATCCCCATAAAATAACGCCGAACATTTTTATTGCTTTACTTTTCTCTCGATACATGGTCGATCTAGAAATATTATAATGTTCTGCTAACTTTTCAACGGACTTTAATCGCCGTTGGATGTATATACAATCTAATATTTCAAAGTATTTTTCGCCTTCATCCGGATAAGCTTTTAACTGTTTCATAGATAGATCGATAAAGTCTAAAATACTTTTGCTTTCTTCAATACTTTGTAACCTTGAGTTCAAACGTTTCTGATTGATTCTCGGTTCAATATCCACCATAGAATTAATCAAATCGGTCAGCTTCTTATCGGTACTTTCTCGGCATTCTTGGTCCATTTCTTCTAAAGATACTTTAATCCGCCACAATACCTTACTATATAACTCTAAAAGCGCTTTTGTATTATGATATACGTGCTCATCAGCCTGACTACAAAGGTCATAGCTAGCTGTAACTTCTCTTAACATGCTATTAATCATTTGTATTTAACCCACCTTACCTTTTTAATTCATTGTCAATTCATAAGTTCCTCAATTCTAAGAGCCTCTGCTCAGTCTTTGCTGGATTTATATGCTTTAGATGCCTTGGGAAAAAGCTTATTCATATTATAATATAGAACACATGTTCGGTCAAGTGGTAAAAGAGAACTGTCCGTGGTGATGGACAGTTTTGAGTTGTTAAAATCTCATTATACGCTTTTTCAATATGGCAAGAACCACTTAAACCTTTGTTTTGTAACTGTCTCTTTAATCAATTGGCTACAATATGTAAATATCCGTCAAGGTAAGAATTGGCGATCGCTATTATCTTAAGTTGTATAACTTAATATTGTTTAAAATCAGTTTAATCTTCATTGTTAGTTCCAAATTCAGCTAAATTATAAGATACTTAGAACTAATCGTTTGTTTGAATTTTATATCGTAATATGATAATATATTATTAGATTTATTTTTATAATTATTAGTTATCTTGATGTCACAAGTAGATTTTATTGTCAAAAAAATATACACGTGCTCAAACTTTAAAGGAGGTTGTAACCATGAAAAAATTGATAATTGCTACATTTGAATTAGAAGATGAAGCTATAAACTCACTTAGACAATTACAAAGAGAAAACGTTAATGTAAAAGAAACATCAATCATAAACAAAACCAAGAAAAAAGACGTAATGGGCGCGATTAAAGTAGATGCTGATAAACAAACTGTAGAGTCCACAGATGAAGAACCTGATAAAGTCGATGATTATACAAACGCAACCCCGACAATAGCTGTTGCCGGATATGGATCTTATACCTCTCCAGGGACTTATGGTGTAGGAGCTTTCTCATATTCAAATGCTAGCCAAATTACAATTGCCGGACCACTTTTTCACACTATTTCTGATGATGATGAAAACGATTTAAACAAACATTTAGAAAACAGAGGCGTCCCCTCTTCTGATATTGATAAACTTGAACAAGCTATATCAAAAGACCATACAGTTGTATTTGTAGAAACTAATGAAAATGAGTCTAAATTTATTTACACAAAATTTTTAAATCATGAAGCAATTGACGTAAAAACCTATAATCAATAAAACAAACTTTTTGAGGGCTTTTTTTAATCCAAAGCACAGTTGAAATTTGAACATATACACTTTATAATGATAGAAGCTTTAAAGTTTTAGATGGAAAATTTCAGAAAGTTAACATAACTATCCCGAATTATTTATTCACCAAAATCTATTTAAAAAGAATTATAATACTCTTCCATCCGATAAAAGGCTATTTTCTTGTGGGTTTTATCTGCATTAAGTAGTCCTTTTATATTATATCCATTGTGGTATTTCCCATGTCTTCTAGGACACCGGAAATCAAAAAGGATCCAAGGACTCGTCCCTTTAATATATGGTGTTTTTTTGAACATTTCTATTTGTTTTCTATAAATGTCATCCTGACAAGATTCTGTTCCCAGATCATCCGGCGTTCCGAATTGACCACTTGCACCATCCCCTCCAAATTCACTTATAATAACCGGCTTATTTGGAGACGAATTATCTAATATCTTAATAAATTTATTGAAATCAGGTTCATACCAACCATAATATTCATTTACAGCTATAATATCGAGGACTTCTTGTAATCGATCATTAATCTTGTTCTCTACATGGTCTATTAAACAAGCAGCTGAAACTAATCGGGTCGGATCTAATTCTTTTACTGTTTCTACTAAACCGCGCATAAAAGAAAACCTTTCATCTGTATCTGCATTTTCATTCCCAACAGACCAGATAATTACACTAGCTCTATTTTTATCACGATGTATGAGTTCGGACAGTTGGTTCTTAGCATCTTCAAAAGTCATTGGATTTGTAAAATCCATCCACCAATATACGGGAATTTCTTCCCATAAAAGCATTCCTACTTCATCTGCAATACGTGCAACGATCTCTGAATGTGGATAATGCGCTAAACGTACATAATTACAGCCTAGCTCTTTAGCTAAAGAAAGATTTTCTCGCACTTCCGCTTCTGTAACTGCTTTTCCATTCTTCACACTCTCTTCATGAATACATATGCCCTTTAATAATATTGGAGCTCCATTTAAGAAAATATCTGTACCTTGTGTTTCAATCGTCCTGAATCCAACTTTATCTTCAATTATATCGTCTTTATATCTCAACTCTATACTATATAGTTTAGGATTATTGGGCTCCCATAAGAGAATGTTTTCATTTTCAACCGTAACCGTTCCTTTTCCATCAATCATTTTTATTGCCTCTTTTATTTTTAATTCATCTATTGTTATGTATACTTCACCTTGAGCTTTATCTGAAAGCATTATATCAAAACAAACTCTCTTCGTACTATTTTCATCTAACCTACATGTATAGTCTTTAATAAATGTTAAAGGAGTAGAAATGAGCTCAACACTTCTATAGATGCCACCATAGTTAAACCAGTCCGTATTAACTGAAGGAACACTTGAAAGCTTTCTTGTATTATCCACAACAACAAGCAGACGATTCTCTTTTTTCAGAAAATCCGTTACTTCTATATAAAAGGGTGTCGAACCGCCCTTATGAGTACCGAGAAACGTCTTATTCAAAAAGATTTTTCCTTCTTGAGCAATTGCACCAAATTTTAAAAAAGTTCTTTTTTCTTCTTTTTTAGTAAAATTAAATTTACGGGTGTAAATTGCAGGACCTTCATAATACATATAACGTTCATTTTCAGTGTTCCAACATGAAGGGACATTCATTAATTCCCAATGATCATAATCAAAATCAACAGGTTTTCTAAATCCATCCATTTCTGTCTCTTCAAGATACCATTTCGCACGCAAACAAGTATCATACTGGTCGATTGAAAAGTTCCATTGCCCATTCAAAGAATATATCTCACGTTTATGATCTATAATCATACGATCACTTTCAATTAATGTTTTATAAAACTCAGTATCATATTGACTATTATGTAGGTCTTGAACAAAGTTTTGCACTTTCTCTTTCATTGTTTTCCTCCTAAAATTATATTAATATCATTTATCATCCTTTTAATCCACTTGATGCTACCCCTTCCACAAAAAAGCGTTGTAACATTAAAAACAATGCAACAACCGGAAGTAAAGAAACAACTGCAGCCGCCATAATAAGGTTATAATCTGCTGCGTATTGTGTAATAAACATTCTAAGTCCTAATTGTATTGTTTTAAGTTCTGTTGAATTAAGATAAATCATAGGTCCCATATAATCATTCCATACTCCAACAAAACTAAATATTGTTAATGTTGCTAAAGCAGGTTTTGACAAAGGAAGCATAATTCTATACCAAATGCCATAATGATTTAAGCCATCAATTTTTGCTGCTTCAGACAATTCGCCCGGAACGCTAATATAAAATTGACGGATTAAGAAAACGCCAAAAGCAGTAAACGTTTGCATGAGTATTAAAGCCATGTGTGTATTAGCCAGCCCCAATTTTCGCATAAGTATAAATTGGGGTATCATGTAAACTTGCCATGGCACTGCTATCGTTGCAACATATGCTAGAAATATTGTATCACGACCTTTAAATTTCATCTTTGCAAAAGCATATGCAGCAAAACTACTTGTAAGAACCTGTAAAGAAGTAATTATTAGGGTTAGTTTTGCTGTGTTTTTGAAAAAAATCAACAAGGGTATCCGTTCCCATATTTCCCTATAGTTGGCTGGATTCAATGGATTAGGAATCCATTTCATCGGAAAAACAAAAACATCATGACTTAATTTTAATGATGATGACAACATCCAAACAAATGGAAAAAGAACGATTACACTGCCTATCATCAACAAGATATATGTTATTACTGATTGTACATTTTTTTTGTTAGACATATTTTCCTCCTTACATATAGTTGACCCATTTCTTCTCTGCTCTAAATTGTAGAACTGTTATCGTCAATACGATAACAAAAAGAACCATTGCAATCGCACTTGAATATCCAAATTGATAATCAATAAATGCTTTATTATAAATATGATAAACAAGAACATTCGTTGCTCGTCCTGGTCCACCATCTGTCATTACTGCTATCAAATCAAAAACTTTAAAACATGAAATGGTAAGCATTATACTAACAAAAAAAGTAGTAGGCGTTAACATTGGAATTGTAATATACCTTAATCTCTGCCATCCAGTTGCACCATCAACTCTTGCCGCTTCATAAAGAGATCCCGGAATGCCTTGAAGTGCAGCCAAATACAAAATCATATAATATCCCATACTCTTCCATACACTTACAATAATTATTGCAGGCATTGCCCAATCTACAGAGGACGTCCATCCCGGCGGATTTTCAATGCCAATAAACCTTAATATTTCATTGACTGGACCCATCGTTGGATTAAACAATAAATTCCAAATGACAGCAATCGCAACTAACGATGCAATGTGTGGAAAGAAAAATAATGACCTAAAAAAATTAGTCCCTTTCATTTTTCGGTTTAAAATCAATGCTAAACTCAATGAAGCAACCATAGTTAAAGGAACTGTCCCAACTGCATAGTAAGCTGTATTAAACAAGGAAATTTTAAATGTACTGTCTGTGAACATTTTTTTAAAATTATCCAATCCAACAAATATTGCAGGATGTGCAGTGTCCCACTCCATAAAGCTTAAGACCAATGATGCAAGCACTGGTAAAAAAGTAAAAATAAAAAACCCTAAAAAATTGGGTAAAATAAAACTGTAAGCTATAAGCGTATTTTTTCTTTCACGCATTTTATTCCTCATTTCTTTCGACATTTAACCTTTTAATTCTATTATTGCGAGGCATTGATTTAACAATGCCTCACAATAAAATTATTGATTCAACAATTCTTGAACTCGTTCATTCATTGTATTAATTCCTACATCTATAGAATTAACGCCTAGCATAATAAGTTCATGTTCTTCTTGGATAATTTTATCAATAGCACCCGCATTTTCATTTGGCGGAATTTCAAGTGCAGTAACTTTGGTACTTAACGCTTCTCCACCTTCTGCCGGAAATCCTTCGACGGATTTAACAATATTGATAATTTCATCCGTTTTATAAGCAGGCATTGTACCTGATTCAGCCAAGATTGTTGCACCTTCTTCATAACACAAGAACTTTGTCAACTCCCATGCAGCTTCTTGTTTTTCGGAATATTTGTTAATGGCAATTGGACTAATTATTCCAACAGTGTTACCTGCCGGTTCATCTTCATAATGAGGAACAGGAGCAACTCCCCACTCAACATTTGTATCACCTGCATTTTTTGTTTCAATAATCATATTAATAAACCATGAGCCCATTGGAAGCATTGCAATTCGTTCATTATAAAACAAACCACTGTAATGAGTATTGCTTGTTTTTAAGCTTCCATAATCCATTGTGCTTTCATCTTCATTTTGAATTCCTAATGCAAGTTCATATGATTTTTTCATAAAATCATAATTACCATCAACTAATGTATGACCGCTATTTACCAACGCCCAATTGGCAACAGGTGATAACCATGTATGAGTATGGGTTCCATATATTTTTTCATTTCCTTCGCCTGTTGTTAATTTTTTTGCAATTTCTCTATATTCACTCCATGTCAACTCTTTCGTTGGATAATCTATGCCCGCATTATCAAACATTGTTTTATTGTAATAAAGTAACCATGAGTCATTCCTAAACGGAAGTGAAAACAAACCACCATTAAGTTCTAATAGTTTATCCGCTCCAAGATATGGTTCCATGTTAAGATTATCTTCTTCCACCAAGGAACTCAACTCTAAAGCCTGTTCTTTTCCTACTATACTTGAATAGCTTGCCATAGTTTTTATACTCATTACATCAACATCATCTCCTGATGCAAGCATAATTGGAAGCTTAGTTTCATAGTCTGTAGATGGGATATCAATAACTTCAACTTTAATTTTTGGATGTGTTTCTTCAAATTCGTTGATTGCATTTTGTAAATAACCGTAACTGGAATAATCCCATGTCGCAAATTTAACAGTTGTCACCTCAGTTGAATCTGTCCCAGATGTTTCCGTGGCAGAGCCTTTTTCCGTTTCAGTCTCCATCTCTTCATTAGTCGTTCCACATGCTGATAGTATCAAAGATATAATCAACATTAAACATATACTTATTTTTTTCATTTGTAATTCCCTCCTGCTATATTATTGTTTGTAGCTACTATTCTATTTTATGTCCAGATAGTTAATTAATAAATGTATACACAAAAGGAAAGATGTAAAATCATTGGATTATTTCTTTTCTCCATGTAATTTCATTATCTTTCCTGTGTTTTTATGATTCTTCTTGATTCATAGATCTCAAAATATATTCCGATGGAGTCATCTGGGTTATTTTCTTAAATACTTTGCTAAAATAGTACGGATCATCCATTCCTATATGATGACTTACTTCATATACTTTCCATTCTCCGGTTTTCAACAATTCCTGCGCCAAGTTCACTTTCATATCTAGAACATAATCTGTGAAACTTTTTCCCGTTATTTTTTTAAATACGGTACTTAAATAACCTTCACTTATTTCCAGTTCTCTAGCAACTTGAGATAAGGATACTTTTTTGCTCAAATTATTTTTTATATAGTTTTCAGCTTTTATCACTGTGGCATGTGATAAGTTTTTGATTGGTTTTTTCATCCATATCAAAATACCTTCTTCTATCGCTTCAATCCATTCTTTAACCTCATCGATTGTTTTAAACTTTATCACTGTAGTATATAATGTATAATTATCGCCTAAATCTTTATATAGCAATTCATCAATTTCAACGATAGCAAGCATAGACAACATATAAACGAATTTCATACATATTTCATAAATATTTTCTTTTGAGTTTGAAGTTTCTATGCGATACAAGAGGTCTTTAATTACTAATTTAAACGCTTCTTCGTTGCGATTCAATATTCCATAAGCAAGTTTTGATTGAAGATCTCGTATCTCCACATGGCTGGTATTTTTTATTTTCTCTTCCAATCGCTTATAATTACTGGACAGTTCATCCGAATGAACGAATTTATAATCAATAACTTTTTTAGCTTCAAAATATGCTGGCAATATTTTTTCTTTTCCTTGATATATTGAACTGTAGCCCATAATCGCATCTAAATTGAAATATTGGTTTATCATTGATTTTTCTCTTTTTATACATTCATGAATATTTTTAAAGCTATCGTCATTCACATCTGCCACCCATTGAACAATAACATTTGATTTTAGTGCTATACAGTGATATTTGAATTTAGAATATAATTCTTCTATTCCATTTAACATATATCGTATTTTATGACTTTCTTTGTTTAGTCCTTTCGATAATTCTGTTTTGATTATTATATAATGAAGGGTGGAAAGTTCTTTTTTTTCTTCTTTATATACGTTAGGAACTGTTGAAAATTGATGTTCTTTCCATTCATTAAACCATCGTTTATGAATAAAATTATTGTGCACACTTGTTTTTTTCTCCAGTATTGATATTTGTTGAATTTTATTTCGACATTCTTCCAATATTTTTTTTAAAGCTGTTGTATTTAAATTGATTTTCAAAATATAATCATGCACAATTTGAAGTTTTAGCGCCTCTCTTACTAACTCAAACTCATCATGCCCACTTAGCACGATGCAGATACCCATATAATTTTTGTCAAGTTGTTTTAACATACTGATCCCATCTAAAACCGGCATTTTTATATCTGTTATGATTAATTCTGGTTTTTTTTCTTCAATTATATGTAGCGCTTCTTCTCCATTTGTTGCCTGCCCTATAATTTCCATACCTAAGCTTTCCCAATTAATCATAGACTGTAGCCCTATTCTTACTAATGCCTCATCATCGACTATAAGTATTCTAATCATAAAACACAACCTTTTCTTTTGGAATGCAAATATTTGCTACTGTGTAAAATCCCACTTTACTTTTAATTGTTAGTCCGTAATTATCACCATACAATAACTTTAATCTCTCATTTACATTACGTAAACCAACCGAATTAAATCTTTTTAAATTTTTGAGTTTATCTTCATCAATACCCACCCCATTATCTACAATTCTAATTAAAATATGCGTGTTTTCTTCGCGAACCTGAACACATACTTTACCGATTCCTTTTTTTGCAGCTATTCCATGAAAAATCGCATTTTCTACTAGAGGTTGTAATGTGAATTTGGGGATTCCATATTCAGTAATTTGGGGATCTGCAATACTATAGCTTACTTCCACTGTATCATTATATCTTATTTTTTGAATGTAAATATAATCATCTAAAAGCAATAATTCATCATATATAGGGATAATTTCATTTGGTGACCGACTAATATTTTGCAAAAGTCTTGCAAGTGCAGATGTCATTTCTACGATGGCATCTGATTCTTGAATCGTTGCAATCCATTTTATTGAATTTAGCGTATTGTATAAAAAATGAGGATTAATTTGGTTTTGGAGCATCTGAAATTCTAATTGCTTCTCATACTGTTCATCTTCAATTAATTGTTTTATCATACTTTGGATGTCCGCGCTCATTTTATTAATCCCTTTACCAATAGTACCCACTTCATCCATTGTTTCAATTGAATGGTCAAAGGAAAAATCTCCTGTTGCTATTTTATTTAGGCGATCATTAATTATACTAATTGGTTTTGTCAAACGTTTTGAAATATTCATGTTCATAATAAATATGATAAATAATACTCCAATAAAAATGACAAGAACTGTGTTGAAATATTTTTCTTGTTCCTTTAACAAATCAGAAATATCTGTCTTTTGTATCATTGTCATTCCATTATTTGCTGAAAAATGATAGTTTACAATAAGATGCTCCTCTACTTTAAACCATCCCGTTTCATTGTTCTGTTTTTTTACTCTCATGACAATATCGTCATTACTTATATCTTCACCTATATATTTTTTATCAATATGTGCTACAATTTGATTATATTCATTGACCAAAAATAGTTCATCCTTTGTATCTAATGTATAATTTTCGAAAACACGTGACAGATAATCCGCATTATAAAAGATAACACACCACCCAATCTTTGCACCAGTTACTGAATGCCTGATTTCTTTTGTCAAAGGTATAACAAGGCGTTCAGTCCCGAATGCTTCCGGACTTTGAATTATATATGTCGGTATACGTACTTTAAACTGTTCATACCAGTCTTCATCTTGTAGTTGGAGAGGGTCAATTGTAGACAAACCATCTCCAATTTGAAATTCTACGCCATTTAAACCGCTAACTAATATCTTCGAAACAGCGTTTATTAATTGATTTGTGTTAATATTTGTCTGAGCTGCTTTAATAAATTGTATAATTTCATAATTTTTCATTCCTTCGGATGTGTATTCATACGTAAGAATTTTATCTAGTTGCGATTGAGTATAGTACCAGTCAGCCATCTGATTCGCACTTTTTATAGTATTATTAACATTTGACATCATATAAAACAAGTTGTTTTGTGCATCATTAATCAAATTGTTTTCAGCATTTTCCTTGTATTGATTGATATAGAGAAACGTAAGACTCAAAATAGGAATTAAAGCAACAAACGTAAAATAAATTGTAATTCTTCCTCTTAAAGACTGCTTGATACTTATTTTATTTATTTTCAACATATTATTCTCCATTTCCGTATACTTTATCCTATTCATTTTATATGAATTATGTTCATATAACAAGGATTTCATAAATATTATTAACTATAAAATGGGAATAAAACTCCTTATATATTTAATATGTCATTACCCATTGTCATCTTTAGTCTGAAAAAGCCTTAGTAAAATTCAAACAAAGATCATTGTTTTTATTTACTAAGACTTTCACTTACATTGTTGCTTCTAATACTTTTATACGTTCTTCTTCTTTAATTGTACCTAATGCAATAAATTGCTCTGTAATATTTCCAAGGGCTGTTGCTTCTTTGGACCCAAAAACCAACTTTTTCTTACTATATTTTTCAATCAACTGACATAGCAACTGATCTTGAACACCGCCTCCAAAAATGCATACATGCTTATAATGTTTGTTAACGGCTTCTTCAAGTTCTGATAAGGTCTTTGCAATCTGCTTGGCCAGGCTTTCTTCAATAACGCGTACGATTTCACCAACCGTATTTGGTACTTGCTGCCTTGTTTCTTTACAGTACTCTTGGATTTTGGTGGGCATATGACCCGGTTCAAAAAATCGAGGATCATAAATATTAATTATACTATTGATTGATGCTTCCCGGGCAACATCAACCATTTCACCGAAACCAATGTTTAGACCATTATTTTCCCAGTAGCGTTTAGACTCTTGTAAAATCCATAGTCCTACATGATTTTTCAATAAGTTTACGGATGGATATCTGCCACCTTCATTAGTCAGTCCATATTCCATCACTTTTTCATTCATGGTCATTTTTTCTTGTTTGGCACCAACTATAATCCATGTCCCTGTTGCAATAAACAGATAATCCTCTTCCATCGGAAGTCCTTGAAGAGCTAATGCTGTATCGTGGCTGGTGACAGAAATAACATCAAAGGTTTGGATGCCCAATTCTTTGACAATCTCTTTTTTAACAGGTCCCAGATTCGTTCCTGAAGGTGTCATTGGCATAAATAAGGATGAATTAAAGTCAAGTTCTTGGATTAAACTTTGATTCCAATCCATGGCTTCATAGTCTACAAGTTGGGTTGTTGTCGCCATACTGTATTCGGAAAGTTTTTTTCCTGTCAAAAAATAATTGAATAAATCCGGTGTATTTAATATCGCGGCAGCTTGATCCCAACGAATATAACGATCAACCATAAACTGGTTAATGGTATTATAGGAAACAAGATCCATACCCGTTTTTTCCTTTAAGGTTTTTTCATCATATCTTTCTAACAAGGCTTTCATACCTTGACTGCATCGTTCATCACGGTAATGAATAGGATTGGCCATTAATTCACCTTGGTCATCGAGCACACCATAATCTACCCCCCATGAATCAATACCAACACTTTGAATTTTATATCCTTGATTTTCCGCTTTAATCAGTGCTGTTTTTAATTCAAAGAGTAATCGAGGAAAGTCCCAATAAAGGTAGTTATTCATTTTTACCGGATTGTTTTCAAAACGATGTACTTCATGAAGAATAATCTGTCCGCGATTATATTCTCCTACAATGGCGCGTCCGTTACTTGCACCTAAATCAAAGGCTAAAACCTGCATTAATGAACCTCCTTCGCTTATTTTTTGTATAGTGCTCCATAAGATTGACACGCTCTGAAATCTGCGCCTTCTAAATCTGTTGTTCCAAATCCACTCCATGCCTTTGGTCTGAATATTCGCTGTGAATCGACATTATGCATACTCACGGGTATTCTTAACATAGATGCTAAAGTGATTAATTGATCTCCAATATGACCATAACTAATAGCTCCGTGATTGGCTCCCCATGTGTTCATCACTGAATAAACGTCTTTAAATGCCCCTTCACCTGTTAAATTTGGCGCAAACCATGTTGTTGGCCATGCCGGGTCTGTTCGTTGATTAAGGACTTCATGAACATCATCCGGAAGCTCAATTGTATAACCTTCTGCAATCTGTAATACCGGTCCAAGTCCTTTAATTATATTTATACGTGACATTGTAATCGGCATATCTTTTCGTGTTGTAAACTGAGATGAAAATCCACCACCTCGGAAATATTCACTATTGGCAGGGCAGAAACGAGTTTCATCCAGACAACGCTTGACTTCCTCTTCCTTAATATCCCAATAGGGTTTTATCATTGGATTTCCTTCGGAATCACTTTGTTGTCCTGTTCCATCTAATGCTGTTGATCCACTGTTAATCAGATGAATTATCCCACTCGCTGCTTTGCCTTCAAGATTATGGCCGGTGACGCGTTTAACTGCATCCGAACTCCAATAGGTTCTAACATCAGAAAATATTTGAGCAGTGCCTGTAAGTAAATGCCCAAACATCATAGGTACACCATTTAAACTATCATTTTCTGTCGCTACAATGAAGGCTTCTCGTATGCCGTTCCAATCAAACGATGAATTTAGCATAGTTTCTAAGAAATCACCATTGGGCAAATAATCTGTCCATTGGCGTTGACCTTGGAATCCAGCTGCTATGGCATGATGACCAGCTGCTTCTTCCGCAAATCCAAGTTCTTTGAGTCTTGGATTACCCACCATTAAATCTCTAAATATAAGGGTCATCTTGACCACATATTCCCAATATGCATCTAAGTCTTCACGGTCCCAAGGCTTTTTATTAAAGTCCGGACCTTCTTTACAATTTTCTTTGACCCATGATAAGGCTTTTTGGTATTCTTCTTCATCATATATATTTTCTTTAATACGTCGTGATATTTCACACATATCCACATATTCATTTCGCATACCTAGATAATCATTAAAGAAGTTGGCATCAACAACGGATCCTGCAATTCCCATAGATACCGTCCCAACAGATAAATAGGCTTTATCTTTCATCGTGGATACAGCTATCGCCGATTTTACAAAGAGCAGTATTTTTTCTTGAACATCTTTGGGTATTGTTGTATCATCATTATCTTGGACATTCTGTCCATAGATGGTAAATACTGGGAGTCCTAACTGATCATGACCTGCTGCTGCCGCTGCTAGGTATACTGCTCCCGGACGTTCGGTTCCATTA
>ASRK01000114.1_pt1 | contig 15345 bp, 14 predicted proteins | sample 693218 | NCBI WGS metagenome assembly ASRK01 (sample SAMN02169240, study PRJNA158439) | bioreactor metagenome | isolation source: day 48 sample from continuous culture bioreactor inoculated with sediment... | place: Germany: Bremen
GCGTAACGCCCGCCGTACCGGAGTTATTACTGGACTTCCTGACGCATATGGACGTGGCCGTATTATCGGTGATTATCGTCGTGTGGCTTTATATGGTGTTGACCGATTAATTGAAGAAAAAATCGCTTCCAAAAAACAACTTGAAATGGATTATATGGAAGAAAATGTCATTATTCTTCGCGAAGAACTATCTGAACAAATCAAAGCCTTAAAAGAACTAAAACAAATGGCTGAAAGTTATGGCTATGATGTCAGCCTCCCAGCTACAAATGCTCAAGAAGCGATTCAATGGACATACTTTGGTTATCTTGCAGCCATCAAAGAACAAGACGGAGCTGCAATGAGTCTTGGTCGTGTATCCACCTTCTTAGATATTTATATCCAACGTGATATTGATTTAGGTATATTAACGGAAAAAGATGCTCAAGAGCTTGTTGACCACTTTGTTATTAAGCTTCGTATGGTTCGTTTCCTTCGAACGCCTTCATATAATGACCTATTCTCCGGAGACCCAACTTGGGTAACCGAATCCATCGGTGGTGTCGCTATTGACGGTCGTCCCCTTGTAACAAAAACCAGTTTCCGAGTCTTACATACCTTATATACACTTGGACCGGCTCCAGAACCAAACTTGACTGTTTTATGGTCTGAACAATTGCCGGACGCATTCAAACGTTTTGTTGCCAAGGTTTCTATTGATACCTCATCGATTCAATATGAAAATGATGACTTGATGCGACCGACCTATGGTGACGACTATGGTATTGCTTGTTGTGTATCTGCCATGCCAATCGGAAAACAAATGCAATTTTTCGGTGCACGTGCAAACTTAGCCAAAGCCCTCCTATATGCAATTAACGGTGGTGTTGATGAAAAAAGCGGTACACAAGTGGCTCCAATGTTTGCTCCGATTACTGCTGATGTTCTTGATTATGATGAAGTCATGGCAAAATTTGATCAAATCCTTGACTGGTTATCTCAACTATATATTAATACCTTAAATATTATTCATTACATGCACGACAAATACGCTTATGAAAAACTTCAAATGGCTCTTCATGACCGTGATGTTCTTCGTACATCGGCTTGTGGTATTGCCGGATTATCTGTTGTTGCCGACTCACTATCTGCCATCAAGCACTCGACTGTAAAGGTCATTCGTAACGAAGCCGGTCTTGCTGTTGATTATGAAGTCGAACCAAACAGCTATCCTGCATATGGTAATAACGATGACAAAGTTGACCTTATCGCGACAGACATCGTTGAGCTCTTCATGAATAAATTACGTAAGCACAAAACATATCGTGATTCAATTCCAACAATGAGTATTTTAACGATTACTTCAAACGTTGTATACGGTAAGAAAACAGGTTCAACACCTGATGGACGTAAAGCCGGTGATCCATTTGCTCCAGGTGCTAACCCAATGCATGGACGTGACCTTAACGGCGCCATTGCATCCATGGCTTCTGTTGCAAAAATACCATTTGAACATGCAGAAGATGGTATTAGCTACACATTCTCTATCGTACCAAAAGCTTTAGGTAAAGATATGGATATGCGTGTAACGAACCTTGTCGGTATGCTTGACGGATACTTCCATGATGGCGGTCATCACATTAACGTTAATGTTTTTGATAAAGAGACCCTTATTGACGCTATGGATCATCCGGAACAATATCCACAATTAACAATTCGCGTATCTGGTTATGCTGTTAATTTTGTGAAATTAACCCGCGAGCAACAACTTGACGTTATCAACCGTACTTTCCACGAACGCGCATAGATTTTATTAAGGAGGTTTGATTATGGCAAAGATTCATTCCATCGAAACTTGCGGAACCGTTGACGGACCTGGCATTCGTTTTGTCGTTTTCACACAAGGATGCCCACTACGTTGTAAATATTGTCATAATCCGGATACTTGGATTATGACAGACGGAAAAGACACCTCCATAGACCACTTAGTTGAAGAAGCATTAAAATATAAATCCTACATGAACTATTCCGGTGGCGGCGTCACCGTCACCGGAGGAGAACCTCTCTTACAGCTTGATTTTGTTAAAGAATTTTTTACTCGACTAAAAAAACACGGTATACATACTGCAATTGACACGTCCGGCTATATTTTCAATGACAGAGTCAAAGAGATTCTCGATTTAACCGACCTCGTATTACTTGATATCAAACACTTTGATCCAGAAAAATACAAGGATTTAACCGGAGTTGAACTTGCACCAACTTTAAAATTCTTAGACTATTTACGTGAAAAAGATATTCACGCATGGGTTCGCTACGTTCTTGTTCCAAATCTTACGGATCAAGAAGATGCAATTAGCGGTTTATCCAAGCATTTAAGCAATTATCCGAATATTGACCGAATTGAACTCCTCCCTTTTCATCAAATGGGTGGGTATAAATGGAAAGAACTTGGTCTGGACTATTCTCTTAAGGATACACCTGAGCCAAGTGCGGCTCAAATGCAAAGTGCTTATGACTTATTTAAAGCACATAATGACCATGTTATTATGAACGAATAAATACAAGAATTTTTATCTTGTATTTATCGTTTATATGTTATAAAATGAAAATGCTAACAGATTAAGTAGGAGGTGTAACGAATGGCTTATACTATTAATGATGATTGTATTTCATGTGGTGCTTGCGAACCAGAATGTCCAACTGGATGTATTTCAGAAGGCGATTCTATCTACGTAATCAACGCTGACGAATGTATTGATTGTGGCGCTTGTGCAGACGTATGTCCTGTAGATGCTCCTCAACCAGAATAATACAAAACGATTAAAGAGAAGGGCTAATGCATTTGCATGGCTCTTTTTTCTTGGGGAAATTTGTGGTTCAAAGTTGAGGAATCATGAGATTATTGCTTTTATATGACATACCGATAGGATTGGAAGTGGGAGCGTCAGTCACAGAAGCATATAGGACGTATCACCTAAAATTTCATTTCAGGCAATACGTCCTATATACTCCAGTGACTGCAAAACCCATGTATCCAAACCTACCGGTATGTCATATCTATCAGTATTTCAATGATTCCTCAACTTTTCGCTAAAGAATAAATTAGAAAAAGGAGCTTTGCAAATGCAAGAGCTCCTTTTATGATTATATTATGATTTTAGGCTTTATATCCTCGGTTGGGTTCTGAGTCAACGGATTCGTTGAGGTTGGATTTTCCGTAAGTTAGTCCGGCGTATACTTTTTGTCCGTTTCCGATGACCGGACCTTCATCTTCGACATCGGTTTGTTTCCATCCATCAAGTAGTATCCGTACGATTTTTATAGCTTCTCGGAGGGGTTCTACTCGATCTCGAATTTGTGCATCGACGAATAATTTATTCATATAAATATACAAGGCCATTAATTCTTTTGAAATTTCATACTCAAAGTTTAAACCATCACTGAGTTCTCTTAATAGTTTTTGGGCCATATGCATAGCCTTTTCAAAGCGAAGCGTGTTTTCAACTTCAAGGCCTTCAATAGCTTCTTCAATTTCTGTCATTAGCATCTCATAGTTAATGACTAAGAGTTCTTTGCGACTCGCATTGACTATACGTGTTTGGTATTCTTTGACCAGTTCTTTATTCATCTAATCACCTATCCTTGTAAGAGCTGTAGTAATGATTGAGGTCGTTGGTTCGCTTGAGCAAGCATTGATGTTCCGGCTTGCTGGATAATATTTTGTTGTGTAAACTGGGCCATCTCATATGCCATATCTGCATCTTGGATTCGAGATAAGGAAGCTGTCATATTCTCACCCGCAGATTGTAGATTGGCAATGGTATGCTCTAATCGGTTCTGATATGCTCCAAGTTTTGCACGCACACTTGACACTGTTGTAATGGCTTCATCAGCCGTCGTAATGGCCGCTTGAGCTCCAGCTACCGTTGCTAAATTCATCTCCGTCAAACGCAAGGTCTTTGGCGAAATCTCTTGAATACGCACTTCCATAAACTGGCCTTCATTGGCTCCGATTTGGAGATTTAATGGACCCGTTTCAAGGATGTTGATGGTAACAGAGTCAAGTGTTCCACCACCAGCCACGCGTAATTCAAAGTTATTTGACGCACTAAAAACAGCTTCATTGCCTGACGTATCAACAGTTACATCCGCCGGAAACCCTACTACCGTTGCTGAGGCTATTTGCATATCAACTCCCTTATTAGGAGCTACTACCGGAGTTATTCCATCAATCTTTAATCCTGCTAACAAATTATATGTACCCGTTATATTAATATTATGGTCATCGCCATATTTATTATGTGTGAAAGTAAGCACAGAGCCATTTTCGAAAGGCATAGGAAATGACGTCATGGTTATATCCACGCGCTCACACACGTCCCTTAATTTTCCAAATACTTGATCGGTTGTATCCCCAACATTAATCTCTACTTGTTCTCCATTGATATTGACAACGCCTTCTTTTCCGGCCGTTACAACTCCACTAGTAAATAAATCGGACCCCACACCACTTATTGCTATAGTTTGTGTTGCTGCCTTTGTTACCTTAAATTTATATTTTGCCGGCTCCACTGTATCACTCATGGAGACTATATCGGCTGCATCAGCATTGGTTGAAAATGCGCGTCGGTCAATATCTCCATTTAAGAGCTTCATCTCATTAAATTCAATATCGTCGGATATTCGTTGGATCTCATTTTGTAACTCGTTAACTTCGTTTTGTACAGCTTCTCTATCGGACGCATCATAAGTACCGTTAGAAACTTGAACCGCCAATTCCCTTATTCTTTGCAGCATTGAGTGAACTTCACTTAGCGCACCTTCTGCTGTTTGTATTAATGATATGCCATCCATGGCATTTCGATTCGCTTGTTCCAATCCTCTTACTTGCGTGTCCATCTTCTGAGTAATAGCTAAACCTGCGGCATCATCGGCTGCTCGATTGATTCGAAGTCCTGATGAAAGACGTTCTAGTGTTGTATCCAATTTATTATTCGATCGATTTAGTTGATGCAATGCTCGAAGTGCAGGTATATTGTGATTAATTCTCATAAGTTACACACCTTTCTGATTGAAAATATTATCTCTTCCCTATTCTTATCGGTTGATTTGGGTAAATTATTAATCATTTTCCGTATTTTTCTCCATATTCTTAGTCTCTAGCTCATTCTCTTGTGCAAGCTCCGCATCCATTTGACCAATAAGTTCTGCCATTTTTTCTGCGAGTGTTTTTATTCCTTCACGATTTGCCATTATATCACCTTCTCAAACTGACTTTCTTGGTAACGTTTTAGTTGTTGGCTTCGGGCACGTTCTTCTGTTTCTGCCTTAACCGGCTGCGGAAATTCAAATGTATCATATGCAATTGCTTCAATGGAAAGATCGAGTTCTTTAAGTACCTTTCGAATCTGTTCTTCATAAGCTTGCATTTTTATATTTCCCTGAGGCTGGGTTGCAAACATAGTCACTTCAACTTTTTCAGAAAATTGGACGCGAATATTTGCGTTTCCCATATGGTCTGTCGTAAAGCGCATATATATTGATGACGATGCCTCTGCATCGCTTTGACGATTTTCTTGTTCGTAATAATACACATTCATCTGTTGAATCTGATTATTAATCATCACCGGAATGGTGTGATAATTGTTTTGTTCGACGAGTTTTTCTTCTAGACGACTATGGGCTTCAATGTCTTTTGTAACGTCTGAAAGAGAACGCTGTCCTTCTGCACTTGTTCTATTATTCCTCATAGTGTCGAGTGCTTTTTCAAAAAAGTCCTCCTTAATCTTATCAAGTGTTTTGTAAATATCTTGTCGATAATTTTCCGGCTTATCTAAATCATTCATATATGCTTCTAAAAGAGGTTCTAGCCATTGCTTATTATCGTCGTTACTCGCCGTCGTTGCTACAAGTTCTTCCATTAATCCCTTGAAAACAAAGGGATCTTTTTGTAATTGATCTATGGCTTGAAACTCATCCATTGTTAAGCCTGTTATCGTATCTTCCTGAATCTGGGTCCCTGACCAGTGCATCGCGCTTAACTTATCAAGAATACCTTGTACTTTTTCATAGTCCATCGTTTGCATTTGCTGACGAATATCCTCTAATATTGGCTCAACATTCCCTTGGCTAAAGATCGGCTTTTCCAAAAACGCTTGTAATTCTTTATCTTTTTCGTAATACCCTGTTGCAATCTGTTCAACAATTGATGGGCGGTCTTGCTTAAGGGATTCTAAAAAACCTGTCGAATCATCAATGGATACTTCGATCTTACCCCTTTGATTATGAGTTTCTTGTATATACTTTGATGCCTCAAAAAGATTTTCCAAAGTTACCGGTAAGTCTCTGTCGAGTAAAAAACCTACCGCTGCATTGTGTGCCGATGAAATTGTATGCATGAGACGATACACGCCCACAACGGCATTTTTAGTGGTCTCCGGTACTTCCTCCGTTTTTAAGAGATGATGCAATTCTTTAATCATACGATCCACAGGATTTGTCGCCATTTGCTTCGAACGATTCATAACCTCTTGTGTTAAATTCGTTAAGGGCATATTCATGATATCTTTTCCCTCTTTCAGAAAAGCAAGAACATGTTCCGGCATCATGTTTTTCTGTACCTCTTGCAGCGGCAAGTCAATCATTTTCACTTGTTGAATATTTTCTATTGTCATTGCCATACCGTTTCGTCCAAGAATCTGGACGGCCCGTTGATTATATAAACTCGCTTCTAGACCTAAATCTTTTAAGATCTCCTCCACATTTGAAAATGCTTTTTCAATACGGTCACCTAAATCCGGGCGCACTTCTGTTCGTAAGGTATCATAACGTTCAGCGCCTGTCCTCGCCTTGGCAAGCAATGCACTTATTGTCATCTCTGTATCTTCTACCGAAGTCGTCGTCATCATCTGTGTTGAGCTTCCGTTTATTGTCGCCATGCTTACCTGCCATGATGTCCACACTTCTTTGGGTGATTGAGGAATCGAGTCCGATGCAATTGTTGTTTGTACAGGCGTTTCGGACAGATGTTCACTCACTAAATTATTTGTAGCTACGCGTAGTTCTCCAAGAGGTGTCGTACGAATATTAATGCCTTGTAAGCTTAATCGTATCGCCGCTTTAAATGTCATCTGGTAGCGTATGACATTCAGATTCTCTATTTCTTTATCGACAGCTTCATTTGAAACTGTTTCTTCGGGAGCCCCTTCGCGATTGGACTGTTGGCCTTTTACATTTTCAATGGTTATCGGTATACGATTCCCTAAAAGTCGACGTATATCTTCTACCGTTATGGCTTTGATATCTTCTAGCGATTCTTTGACAAGCTCTTGCGATGGGATACTCTCTGTAATTTTTGCATCTGACACGGTATAGTCTTCCAACTTAGCATTTTTTTCAAATTGATAGGCCGCCATCTTCATAACATGGTCTCCATTATGTTCGCCTTGCAAAAAAGATAGTACATCAAGACTCCGTTGGTCAAGGGCTCCGCCTCGCATCACTAATTCTTTTGTTATTGCTTGGAGTTCGCCCTGATTCTCTGTCGGAACACGGTCAATGATTTGATGTGCACTGTCTTTAATGGCTTCATAATCCGCTTCAGACATAAGGTAATCCGGCATCTGTTTTCCTCCTGAATAGAGACTTTTATACATTTCAGAAATCGTCGCCGGTTTATTGCTTAATAAAAATTTAACCACATCTTGCGGATCCATTTGCTGAACTTTATCCACTTTTTCTGCAAATTTACTGATTTTATCCACATTGGGTGATGTGAAATCCCCACCTGTATGTTTATGATGTAATTGAAGAAACTGATTTAACATGGGTACGCTCATTTTTGTCAGATCATATCCTGTTTGCAAAAGTGTCTTATACTCTTTTTCTGACAAGAATGTCTCCAACTGTTTTACTTGGGATATAAAATCTGTCATTCCCGAATCCCTTTGTTTTGAAGCATTGGCATTGCTTGTCTGTTCTCTTTGTAAGAGGGTTTTCTTTGTACTTTCCACATTCACTTTATCCTTATTAGGATCATGATTATTACTATCTTTTTCCTGCTCAAGGTTCATTTTTTCGATAGATACTTTGAGCAGTTCTTTTGTAGATTCTAGCACTTTAATCTCTATCATATCTCCGGGTTGAAATTTTTGAGCTCCGTTTTTCATTTGAAGAAGCATCTCTTTGCTTCCACCCTTTGTTTCAATGCCTACTTTGACTTCTTGATCATTGCTATGTATAACTTCACCAAAAAAGCGATCCCCTGTATTTAATTGAAGGGAACCCTTATTTTTTTCTTTATTCACTATATTTCCTATGGATTGTCCATCCATAGAATGAATCATCATATTGGCACTCATGACATCAACTCCATTCTATACTCTACTTACTACATCGGAAGAAACGGCAAAAAAAATAACCGAAGATTTTTGAGTTATGGTAAGATTACTCATTTTTTCTTCGGTTAATTATTCTATAATATTTTTCGACCTTCTAATGCACGTAGCAAAGTAATTTCATCGACGTATTCTAAATCGCCGCCCACAGGAACGCCATTGGCTATTCGGCTGACTTTGATTTCGAAGGGCTTAAGGATTTTACTAATGTATACTGCTGTTGCTTCACCTTCAACCGTCGAATTTGTTGCCAAAATAACTTCTTGAATATCTTCATCTCCGATTCGGGTCAGCAATTCTTTGACGCGAATGTCATTAGGCCCAATGCCTAGCATGGGTGAAATCGCTCCATGAAGCACATGGTATAGGCCTGTATATTGCTTGGTTCGCTCATAAGCGACGAGATCTTTGGACTCTTCAACGACCATCACTGTCGATTGATCACGTTTTTCACTACGACAGATCTGACACAATTCGCCATCAGTAATCGTACAGCATTTTATACAGTATCGTGTATTTTTTTTGGCTTCAATAATTGCTTTCGAAAATCGCTCTGCAGCTTCTTCCGGCTGATTGACCATGTAAAAAGCAAGTCGTTGCGCCGTTTTCGCACCAATTCCCGGAAGTTTTGAAAATTCTTCAATTAATTTTCGTATATGTGTTCCATAATAATCCATGACTACATCATACCATTAGGTAGACCTAATCCTCCTGTCAACTTAGACATTTCCTTGTTTACCGTCTCATCAGCTGTTTTAATCGCTTGATTAACGGCTGCAACGATTAAATCTTCTAACATTTCAACATCATCAGGATCTACAGCTTCCGGATCAATCGTAACAGTTTTGAGTTCTTTTTTACCGGTAACAATGGCTTTAACAACGCCACCCCCAACAACTGCTTCAAACTCTTGATTGTCTAACTCCTCTTGTACTGTTGCCATTTTTTGTTGCATTTTTTGTGCTTGCTTCATTAAGTTGTTCATATTCCCCGGCATACCGCCACCTGGAAAACCGCCTCTTTTTGCCATGATAATTCCTCCTTATATTTACTGAATCTCAACATCAAAGTTGATTTTATTGCGTATTTTATTAATTGCACGTTCAATATCTTCCATGTTTCCTTCGTTTGATGAACTATACTCTTTTTCTTCAATAATATTAAGTTCAAATTTCTTTTTATATAAAGACTCGAGTACCTCTATTATTTTACTCAAATATTGCTCTTCTGACAAGGTATTTTTCTGCACACTATTCTTACACACAAGACTTAATCGTTGGTCATTCATATAAAATGGCAGGACCTCTTTTAATGTGGCTTTTAATAAGCCACTGGTACTTGTTACTACTTTAGCCCAGCCCTTAATTGCTTTTTGAATATCTTCGGGAAAAGCATCAGTATTAATCTCAACCTCTTGCTTGTGTGTTTTTGCTACTGCACCTGATGTTTTTGCCTCGTGATGGTAATCATCATTTGGATGTGTCTGCGCATAGCGCTCTGCACTAAGCATTCCTGCATGTATTTGTTGCTCAACCGTATGTAACCTTGATAACACCGCTTCTTGATCTGTATTTAGTTCCGGCTGACAAAGCTTAATTAACTCAATCTCAATCAATGTTCGCTTTCCGGTCATATATTTAATCTGTGCTTCCAAGTTTGAGAATGATTTAATGAGATGGATAATGGTATTTTCATCAACGTGTTGGCTTTGTTTTTTCAAGGCCTCATAAACATCATCTGATACATCCAGTAAATTTCTTGATTCAGCAATGGTATTGACCACTAATAGATTCCGTAAATAGGCGATTTCATCCAATAAAAATTGACTCAAATCTCGTCCTTGCATTACAATGCGTTCAATCACATCCATACTTGTTTTGGTACTTCGTGATATAATACCCTCCGTGAGTTCACAAAAAACATCTGAATCAACAGCACCCAATACTTCAAGTACTTTATCCAAGGTAATCTCTTCCCCGAGGTAAAAAGCGATACATTGATCTAAAACACTCAAACCGTCACGCATGGATCCATCAGCCACTTTTGCTATATAGTGAATCGCTCGGTCACTCGCTTGAATATCTTCGTCTTCTAAATAGTGTTTTAATGTTGCTGCAATTGTATCTGTTGAGATACGTTTAAAATCATAACGCTGACATCTAGATAAAATCGTTGCCGGTATTTTATGTGGCTCTGTTGTTGCCAAGATAAACTTTACATGGGCCGGTGGTTCTTCTAATGTTTTAAGCAAGGCATTAAAAGCTCCGGCACTTAGCATATGTACCTCATCGATGATATAGACTTTGTACTTACCTTCAGTCGGTGTATATCGAACCTCTTCTCGTATCTCACGAATATTATCAACCCCGTTATTACTTGCTGCATCAATTTCAATCACATTCATGTTCTGATGATGTAGCATATGTTGACACGTTGGACAAACATTACACGGGCTTCCTTGAATAGGATCTTCACAGTTAACTGCACGGGCAAATATTTTTGCCGTTGATGTTTTCCCTGTTCCTCTTGTTCCACAAAAAAGATAAGCATGGGACGTACGCCCTGCTTCCACTTGATTGGTTAATGTTCGTACAATATGATCTTGGCCGACAAGGTCATCAAAATGATCCGGTCGCCATTTACGATATAGGGCTTGATAACTCATAAATTATCCCTCACTTTGATATCAAAACAAGTTCCATTAAATAGCATACCACTTTTAATGAAACTTGTAAAAGGCAAAATTAAATCCGTGCGCTGCCCTTCGCCAATCACCCATAAGCGTTACTCGTATAGTTAGCTCTGATCAGGCACCCTTACGGCACATAGGAGCTTCTGCTTAGTGCTGCTTCCGTCAAGACCTGACACAGTTCACAGATTCCTATTGCGTAAGACCCAATCGTCAACACCACTTTTACGAGGCTGCCTTACAAAATGAAAGTCTCAGTTTAGCATCACCCCTGCTGTAGCGGATTGCAGGTACAGGGCACCGCTATCTCCCCGGCTGCACGGAAACTTTATCACATATGTAGTTGTTGCACTTATCATCCGATTGATTCATAAGTACAGCAACATTTAGTATATAGCTTTTTCATAGCAATGTCAATAATTTTTCTCGAATTTATCCAGCATTTTGAAGCTTATACAAAACCTGCATTGGATGGGTACCACTTAGGAGTGACGCAGTGACATTTTCTCGTGCTTTATCGTACTGCGCAAATGTTTTTAATGCTTCATTTACTTTGGAATATACTTTCCAGTAGCCAATAACCATCGGTTCGGCTTGATCTCCACTTGCAAAAATCTTTACATCGTCAATTGGATATCCCAAAAATACGCCGATTTCATGAGGACACTTTTGCATATAGCGTTGTCGAAGTGTCTTAAGAGAACCATTAATATCTTTTGGACAAGAATACCCACATGATCTCAAGAAGCAACTGCACTCTTTATCTTTCAAGCTTTGTTCAAGACGTTTGGAGTGATAAAACAGAACCACCACATGTTTTTCATCACGACTTAATTCACAAAAATTCAAAGGAATATGTTGTTTAATCTCTTTTCTATGTTGATCCCACAATTTAAGTGCATTCCGTCTTCGGTTATGTTTAAAACTAATTAGGGAAGCTATTTTTCCACCAAATAATGTCGGTGCTCCATGGAATAAAATTTTACATATTAAATATTCCAACTTATCATATGCTTCCATTGTATAATATGAATCAACAACTAACTTATTACGCATAATCATTCCTCACTTTAATTTATTGGGATATTTTTCTTCCGATCTCTTTACATGCTTCTAAGTCATCTTGACTTGGTGTTTCATTAACAATAAGACTGTCAAGTACAATGTTCGCTTGATATCCTTCCATGCGAATTTCCCATTCTCGCATCCATTCGCCATCTCCCCATCCATACGAACCGAAGAGTAAAACTTTTTTATTGGCAACAACATCTTTTATTGCCTCGACAAAAGGTTCCATTTCATCTTCTTCAAGGACTTCATCTCCCATTGAGGGGCAACCAAGAGCTATGACATCGGCTTCTTTGATTAAATCAACTGTTGCCTCATCCACACGGACACATTTAGCACTTTGGTCATTTTCTTGGATTCCCGCATATAGCGCCTCTGCCATCATCTCGGTATTTCCGGTTCCACTCCAATAGATAACTGCTGTTTTCATCATTAAATCATCCTTTCAAATTCTTCTAACACTGTTTTAAGTGCATTTTGGCTACTTGTATGACATTTAATTATTGGCACATTATTCTTTTTAGCCGCTTCAGCCGCATGCTTAACCATTTTATGCGACACCGTATTCGTAAAAACAATAATACCATCCGGTTTTCCGATACGTTTGGTAAGCTCTGTTTTCATCTGTGTCATAATCTTAATCTTATGTCCATGTTCCTTGGATAACAACTTATATTGGCGATGCATTCGATCATGTCCGCCGACTAAAACAATACTCATAAAATAAACCCTTTCCTTTTCGCAAATGATTCTCATTATCAACATAGTATTATTATATCTTTTTTTGAATAATTGTCAATCCTTTAACTAAAAAAGAGTAAAAAAAAACTGAGTGATTAATTTTCACTCAGTTTTCTTCCTGTCCAACTGTTTGTTTATAGCTCTCCTGCTGCTGTTTCATCAATAATCAGTGTCACATCTTGATGAAGTTGAAGAATCGATGCCGGTAATTCAGGGGTAACGGGGCCTTTTAACATAGCGCGAATTGCTTTTGCCTTGTTCTGGCCACTCGCCATTAATATGATCTTTTTTGAATGCATAATGTTTCGTATTCCCATGCTTAGGGCTTGTTCTGGTACATCGTCAATATTGTCAAAAAAACGTGCATTGGCTTCAATTGTTTCTTCGTCTAACTCAACTAAATGTGTCCCAGCTTCGAACTTGACATCCGGTTCGTTAAATCCAATATGCCCGTTGGTACCAATACCTAAAATCTGTAAGTCAATATTTCCTGATGCTTCAATAGCCCTGTCATAAACCTGACATGTTTCTTCAACATTCGTATTGGAGCCACTGGGTATGTTTTGATAATGCTCACGGACATTCACATGTTTAAAAAAGTTTTCATGCATATAATAGGCATAACTTTGAGGATTATCCGGTGCAATCGGATAATATTCGTCGAGATTAAATGTTGTCACATCTTGAAAATCCACTTCATTTTCTTGATATTTTTTAACCAGTTCTTGATACATGCCTTCCGGCGTTGATCCTGTTGCAAGACCTAGTACACTATTGCGTTTTAAAAGTACCTGTGCTTCAATCATTGCTGCCGCTTTTTTGCTCATCTGGTCATAATTATCAACAATAATAATTTTGATGTTATTGATATCAATGGTTTTCATATTCAATATTCCCCTTTACAATGGTTTTCATGATTTCAAATTGGTCATTCATTATTACAATATCTGCTTGCTTATCTTCATCTAGTGAGCCGATTTGATGATCAAGCCCAAGATATTTTGCTTGGTTCATGGTAACAATGGGAAGGACTTGTTCTAATCCTTCTTTTACATTTGCGTGAAAATTTTTCAATCCTTCATTCAATTTTAATACGCTACCGGCTATCGTACCTGAGTCGAGTAAGCACTTCCCGTCACTAACCGTCACTTTTTGTCCGCCTAATTCGTATTCTCCTTCTGTCAATCCACCGGCTTGCATACAGTCTGTTACCAGCAAGATTTTTTGTAAGCCTTTCGTCTTAATAAATAGAGGGAAGATACCTTCATGGACGTGGAATTTATCGGCAATAAGTTCTGTATAACAGTCCGATGTAAGCGCTGCTGTGACTACCCCAGGTTTTCGGTGGTGCATTCCTGTCATCGCATTAAAGGTATGTGTCGTTCCACAAGCCCCACATTTAAATGCTTCCATTGCTTCTTCGTAGGTGGCACTCGTATGGCCAAGGGAAAAGTTAATGGATTTATGATACTTCTTTATAAAGGCTAAGCTATCTTCAACTTCCGGTGCAATGGTGATAACTTTGATTAAATCCAAATAAGGCTCAACCAATTCTTCTTCCGGGTGGATAATATATTCTTCCGGTTGTGCCCCCTTTTTCTCTGCATTTATAAAGGGACCTTCTAAATGGACACCCACTATCGTGGCTCCATAGCTTGTTTTTTCTTGTTGCTTCATGACCTCACGAACCGAATCCAAGGCTTTTGTAATGTCCGCTTTTGGCATGGTCATTGTTGTCGCCAAAAAAGACGTAACACCATTTTCAACCACTCCTTTTTTCATGGTATTTAAGGCCTCACTCGTCCCGTTCATAACATCAACACCTTGGTATCCGTGAATATGTACATCAATAAATCCTGGAAGGACAAAATTGCCCTCTGCATTTATCTCTTCATCCATATGCTTTTTAATGTCTTCATACGCACCTTGGGTTAATATACTTTCAATCTTATTTGAATATACGAGAACTTTTCCTTTTTGAAACTTTCCCTCATAATAGATTTGACCATTGATAATTGCTTTCATTGCTACACCTCCATTAGTAAACTTTATTAACTTATATGGCAAAAAGCGACTCTGCTATTGCATCACGCTTCTATAATTCGTTCAACTCCCATGAGTATAGCACCCTTCACAGATGCATTTTCAATCATTGAACGATATATATTGGTTTCAATCGGTGTCATTTGATTCACACGTTCTTGCAAATCCTGAATCATTGTATCTTTTAAATCAAATACCTGTCCGGTCAAAATCACTTTCTGTATGTCTAGAACCAATGCGATATTTGTAATTGCAACCGCAAATTCTTCTAAAATCTCATCATACAAAGTCGCGACTTTCGAATCTGTCTTTTGACTGAGCATTCGCTGTATATCTCCAAAGGATTCCTTTTGTCCGGTTAATTCTTGATACCGGTCCCGAATCGCCTGCAAACCTACCCGTTCTTCAAGGGTATAATATCTTCCG
>ASRK01000115.1_pt1 | contig 15250 bp, 13 predicted proteins | sample 693218 | NCBI WGS metagenome assembly ASRK01 (sample SAMN02169240, study PRJNA158439) | bioreactor metagenome | isolation source: day 48 sample from continuous culture bioreactor inoculated with sediment... | place: Germany: Bremen
GGCAGGCACAATACGGAAAGAACAAGGAAAATGACCGCTTACCACAAATCAATCTGGCGCTACTGTTCGGGCAGACTTCCGGTCTACCATTCTATTACAGGAAACTGGCAGGGAACATTCCTGACGTCAGCACAGTCAAGAATCTTCTTGGTGATTTCGAAACGCTTGGCTTCGATAAGGTCAAGTTAGTCATGGACCGTGGCTTCTACAGTGAAGCAAACGTTAACGGGCTACTTAAAGAACGGTTGAAATTCATTGTTGCTATACAGACCGGTTTATCCTTTGTTCGTAAGGAGATAGACAGTGTATACGACTCCATCCGCTCCTTTGATAATCTGGATGAACAGCACGGTCTTTATTCAACTACCGTCCTAACGGAGTGGAATTATAAACAAGAACGGCCTTATAAAAAGGATGTGGTCGAGGAAAAGCGTCGAATCTACTTGCATATATATTTCAATATCGACAAATATGCTGAAGATGAAACCAGTTTTGACAGCAAACTCTTAGCCATGCGTCGAGAAGTATTGAGTGGAAATCGTGTTCCTGAGCATGAAAACTTCTATAAGAAGTATTTCGACATCAAGGAGACACCCGTCCGTGGCGTTCAGGTATCCGTCAAGGAAGCAATAGTCAAAAAGAACAAGCGCTATTACGGATATTTCGCTTTGCTCAGCAATGAAAAGATGGATGCGATGACCGCACTTGACCTCTACCGAAATAAAGATTTGGTAGAAAAGTCATTCGGAAACATCAAAGAACGTTTGAATCTCAGAAGACTGTTAGTTTCTTCGGAGCGAAGCCTTGATGGGAAGCTTTTCGTGGCATTCGTGGCACTGATTTATGCTTCATATATCAAAAACAATATGCAGAAAGCAGGATTGTTTCAAAAGTATACGATCCAGACCCTGATTGACAAGATTGACGTTATCGAATGCTTCGAAAATCCGGGATATGATCTTCGAATTAGCGAAGTAGTGGCAAAGCAGAAGCAGATTTATGAGGCTCTGGGCATCACCCCGCCTGCATAGTTATGTGTTGGCGGGAATCCAGGACTTAAGCGATTTAAAGTCCACTTGTCCGGAACTATTTTCAATTTGCCTTCATATTCCTAATTTTCATAGCATGTTAGTAAATACAAAAACACCTATCTCATATTCTGAAATAGGTGCTACGATTTATTCTTTATTTAGTTTTTATACTTTATTATAGAATCTTAACAGTAAACTCTTCTCCAACCATTTTGCTTTTCTGTAACTCTGATTCGTTTTTCTCTAACATTTTAAACGAATGATCTCCAATCACTTCAAGAAGTTTTTCTGTTCCCCTAATAATTCCACAAGTTTCTATCTCATCAACATCTACAAACCTGTAATAATTATCATCATTATTTATCAACTTTCTAATCATAGTTAATTGATTATCATCCAACTCTAATTCCACAATGTCCGCCATCAATAATTCATAGCATTTAAAATGCCTACTACGTTCAATATTCGTGAAATGCCTTCCACAATAGCGATACTTTATTTTATCAAACTTTAAGACATCAGTTTCAACTAGTTCTTCTATAAACTCTCGTGATAAATCAGGCAAATTTTCTCTATGACTAGTTTCATTAAAGCGTTTAACAAACTTTTTTAAATTTTTCACTGGAACATTAAGTCTATAATCCCTATGTGTAAATTCATCCTGTGAAATATTACCATCCTCAAATGCTTCAAAGTCGGTCTTTAAAATTTTCTCTTCATGCTCATCAAATTTGTATGCTCCACCTACAGGTTGAAACTTATTTGTTCCTCTACCATTTAAAACTAACAAATACTTCCCATCCACTTTTATCCGGAATAAATAAGCAAATGATATTCTAATAGCATCAGTCTTTTTTATAACCTTACCTCTTAATAATCTTCTCAAGTTAACCTGCCATTGAGTGTGATCAGTAAAATCAATTAATTTTCTCCAAACAAATGGTAAGTAAAAACCTAGCGCTATACCAACTATGCTACCTACACCGGGTATTTCATTTATCTCAAAAACAACCAGTGCAAAAATCATTCCAATAGCCAAAAACACATAACCTATAAACAATATTACTCTTTTCAATTAGCAATCCTCCCTTCTCTTTCTGGATGCTCACCGCCACCATACCATTTGCTTGTCATTTTCCATATTTCATAAAATTCAGTCCATTCAGAAGCCCATGGTATATATGAATCTATAAGCATTATCGAAGAGTTCCATTGCCATTTATTTGGAAGTCTCAAACACAACATAGGAAGTTCTCTTTTGTAAGCCCTATGATAGTGCATTCCATAAGTATGAATTTCTAATGGGTCATCCATATCAATGCTAGGTTCAATTAAATATGCACTAACTGATCCATTAAGCTGATAATCTAAAAACACCTTATATTTACCATTACGGATCAACACTTCTACCCATAATCCAAATCTATCAATTTTACGTATTTTACAAAATGTTAATTTCTGTAACTGTGCTTTGTTTCTATACATATTCACTAAATGGTCATTCATGATATTGACCACCATAATATGTATGTTCTTTATAATCATTCGCTTCAGGTTTTGTCGTAATGCTTACAGTGTTCAAATCAAATTTCAAATTGCCTTCTTCCTTTAGATTTCCAAATTGTTCACCATATCTTTGTAACGCGGCTTTCCCAATATTCTCACCAAATGAGTGATAAATACCTTCTTTCAACTTATCAACATCAGAATCTATAAATTTCTCTGGATTAATAAGTATATCCATGCGAGCTTGGTTTATCCATTCATCATACGCTACCTTTAACAAATTATTACTATTCCATTTATTAAGGAAATTTTCATCTGCTCTTGAAGGATTAGGTAACTTCCATCCTATAACACTTTCATATTCAATGTAATTTGACATTGTTCCAATTAAACATTTTATAATCGTATAAACATTACTTTTTTCATCACTCACATTGCTTAAATTCGCATATGCTAACCCGCATAAAGTCGTTATTACGATTGAAGAAGGCCTGTCATCACTGTTATATTTGTCAGAAAAATACTTATCTCTATGCCTCTTTAATATCTGGATTGCTTTTTGTAGTGGCGTTCGCAGCTTAGATAATTCTAACTTTTCAACCTCTGTTTCGGCCTTATGAGAAAAAGCTCTTTTCTCAATTAGTATATCCTCATACTTCATTACCGTTTTAAACCACTCAATATATCCTTTAGGATTACTTGGGTCATAGTAATATTCTTGTTCTCCGTCAAATCTTGCAATTTTAATATCAGTCCCAACAGCATAAGCACCATTCATATTCATCGCACTGGCTACATCCATATGAAATTGAGATGAATCCGCATATTGAATACGAACACAAGGCTTTTTGTCTTGAATCTTCCCTTCATATCTTCCATGACTTTTTAACAACTCTTTGATATTACTCCTTAAATCCTCAGCTGAAAAATCAGGATTGTTAACTACAACTACTAAATCAACATCATATTGCTCATATTCATTGATTGGTTTAACAACCGTGCCTAGTTCAAATGATCCTTGTGGATATACAACTATGTCCCATTCTTCGTTTGCCGATTTAATATGGTCACCTAAAGCAGAGTAAGCAGTAACAGCCTTGTCCAACATTGTCTTTGTTATATTTAATTCCTCCGCCAGTGAATTAAACATCATACCTAGTTTTCTTTCTTTTTCCAATAAAATTTACTCCTTTTTTTTTATTTAGAAGAAGACTGAAAACAAACTATTTTGCCAAAACCTATTAACAAATCACCATTTTTATGGTATAAATAGTACTATACAATTTAGCAGGCAATCAAGCTTGTTGGTCCATTATGCACGCCAATGCAATAATGGACTTTTTTCATATCTTCATTTCCATCGTTTGCCATTAACTATTATACTATATGTTATCAACAAATACAACATATAGCGCTTGTATTCATTCAACATACAATATGTTGTACTTGTATATTTTTCTTTTAGATATTCATACCGTCCAATATCTTCTTCAATTCCTTCAGTTCATCCAAAGACAACGTCAAACCCTTGCCCATCTTCTCATGTTCAGGTGCCCAATCTCTTAGATCATATTTTGCCTCTCTATCATTCCAACTAATCAGATTTAATTCTTTAGACCACCCTTTATTATTCTCTGAAAGTGTTCCGATCGTTTCTTTAATCTCATATTTTATTTCTGCCATATGTACAACTCCTTCCTATAGTCCAGTTATAAATAATATTATTGCTACAACACCAAACAGTGCTGACCATTTACTTCGTTTGATCCCAAGAGCTAATGCTATCCCACCTGTAATAATTAATGCAAGATAATTTGATATCCCCATCAGGCTTTTCGCAACTTCAAACCCCAAATATTTCCATGCCATAGCAAATAAAAATATTGCAGTAACAACAATGACCAACCAGTCCTTAAAATTTCTACTCAACAACTACAACTCCCTTACTACTTCTTCATCCAAAATTTCTTTACGTTGTTTCCAATCCGGCATAAGTGATGTCATAAAATCATAAAAGTCACTATCATGATTTCTGTACTTAAAATGAATCAACTCATGAAGGACCACATAATCTATGCACATTTTAGGGGCTTTAATCAACTCACTATTTAGCAAGATACATTGCTTATCAGTTATACATGATCCCCACCTTGCTTTCATAGTTCTAATCTGTATTCTAGGTCTAGAGATACCATACTTTTCAACAAATGGATAAATTCTATCTAAACTTTCCTGAAACTTTTCATTAGCTTTGTTTCTATACCAATCGTTAATTAACTTCTCTTTCTTTGAGTATAATGTTCTATCCTTTACAGATAAATATATGTATCCTTGAAAGTACTTCACACCTTCATTTTCATCAGTTTCAAACACCTTCAACCTGTATTGTTTACCCAAATACTTAAAGGTTTCCCCGCTTAGATATACCTTCTTCTCTGCATGTTCAGGTTGTACCTCTTTAAAATAACCTACATTCTTTATAATCCACGAAGCTTTAGACTTTACAAATCCTAAAATATAATCAATAGGTACTTGCTCATTAGCTGTTACAACCACGCTCATATCCGGTTTTACATTCAAATTGATATTTTTAACTTTTTTCCTTTCAAGTGCAAATTCAATGATTTTATTACCATAAGCTATCGAATGTTTTTCCATACGACCACCTAATATCTTCTTAGGGCAACAGTTTTAATATTCTCAATCATTGCATCAATTTGCTTGAACGTCATACTTGGAAAATGCTTCTTCTTCACTTCATACAATAAATCATCAATTTCTCTTGATATTATTTTATGGACATCTGAATTATCATGCCAGTCAACTTTACTATGTTTTTCAATAACCACATTAACATCTGTTGCGATATTTGCCAGAATATCCTCATAACCATAGATAGACTTTTCTTCAGCTACTCGGTCTGTATATTCTGATTCATGGTATGACTTATCTTCCAGAACCTCTTTGATAACCCCATAGAATGCTTGTGCGTGTGGTTCATTCTTAATTTCATCCGGATATGTAGTTCCTGAATAACCTTTTCTAAAGTCATGCATGACTTCTCGCATCTTATCTAAGTACTCTGCCTCAGATATTCTTTTATTCTTGTATTCTTCAATGATGGCTTCAATACGTTCAGAAAATTTCTTGTAATATGCAGGATTCTCATCCCATTTCTCACTTATACGCTTGGTCATTCTTGTTCTAATGGCATCTGCCTTAGATCTTGGAGATCCTAAACGCATTAATTCGTCTTCAAATTCTTTTTCGTTAAGAATATCCACCGGTGCTGTAATCTGAATAATATCTTCTGCAGCAATATAGGTATCCATCAGATTTCTCATCTTGGCTTCGTATTCTTTATGATCAATAGTATCAGAGTATCTTAGCTTAACAGATGCTCTAAGTTCCTGATAGAATTTAAGTTCACGCTTATATAACTTGATGTCCTCTTGACCAAGCGCATTGTATACATGTTCAGATTCAAGAGCTATCCCAAAGTACTTACCAAAATTGCTAAGCTCACTATAAAAATCATTACGTATGGATTCATCAGCAAGTAGTAATTCATACTCCTCTTTATCTTGCTTATTTTTAACGCCCTTGAAAATAGCAACCACATTTGAATATGACTCTCTTAATTTACCTACAATACTGATTACATCTACTAACGCGCCTTCAAGATCTTTACCATCGAAGTTTTCTAGCCCTGCACCTGAATAGGTTCTCATAGCTGAGTCCAGTTCTTGAATAAGCCCTCTGTAGTCGACAATCAAACCAAAATCTTTGCCTTCATAAAGTCGGTTAACTCTTGCGATTGCCTGAAGTAAAGTATGCTCTTTCATTGGCTTGTCAACATAAAGCACCGAAGCTCTTGGTGCATCAAAGCCTGTTAGTAGCTTGTCTACTACAATCAAAATTTCAAGTTCGTCACCATCTATGAATTCACTCTTCATGTGGTCTTCATATTTTTGAGAATCACTATATGCTTCTGTCATTTTGTTCCAGAACTTAAGCACACGATCTTTTGGCTCTTCATCAACTTCGTCGTAACCCTCTCGTTGGTCAGGTGGCGAAATGACGATTGCTGTTTTCAAGTCACCATATTCATCAAAGGATTCTTTATACCGAATGGCATCAAACTTTGAAGAAGTTGCCAACATCGCTTTGGCAAAAGTATCTTTGTAAAACTGTGTATAGTGCACATATATATCATCTGCGATCAGTCTTATACGCTGCTCTGATGAGGCAATGGCTTCATACTTACTCCATTTTTTCTTAAGCTCCTCAGCTTGCTTTTCAGACATATTTCGAGTGATCATCTCAATACGTTTGTCTATGGCATTTCTGTTGACAGTCTGCTCAACAAGTCTTCCTTCGTATAACAAAGGAACAATAGCGCCATCCTCAACACCATCTTTAATGGTGTATTTGTGAATCATACGTCCACCAAATTTATTCATGGTACTTTTGTCTTTTTTCATCAAAGGTGTTCCTGTAAAACCTAAATAACATGCACTTGGAAACACCTTCTTCATTTTAATATGAAGCTCACCATACTGTGTTCTATGGGATTCATCTATCAGTACAAAGATGTTTTTTGACTTCACTGGTTCTTGATGTTTTGACGCAGTATCGAACTTGTGCACCAAAGATGTAATAATATCAGCACCATTGCTATTAATAAGCTCAACAAGATTTCTGCCACTTGTCGCTTTTTCAGCTCTTAGTCTTGAGTGATTGAAGGTTTGATGAATTTGGCTATCCAGCTCGATTCTATCCGTAATAACAAGTACTTGGGGATGAACTTCTGCTAACTCAGACAAAAGGTATCTAGCCAGCATCACCATAGTCAGTGACTTCCCAGAACCTTGTGTATGCCACACAACACCAGACTGTCGATTGCCATTTTTATCAAAATCCTGTATGGTCTTTATAATCTCCTTTATTGCAAAGTACTGTTGATAACGCGCAATCTTCTTTACGTTCTTATCATACAAAGTAAAGAATCTGACTAGCTCAACAATACGTTTTGGATGAAACGTAGAAACAATATTTTTGTCTTGTTTCGTTGGAATTCTATCATTTACAGCATGAGCAAGTGTCTCCTCAAACCACTTGTACTCATCTGATTCAACATCTTCTTTCCAAAGCGACCAAAACTTCTTTGGTGTGCCAGTTGTAGCATATTGGGTTTCATTCTTATTGGTTGCCATAACGATTTGGACAAACTTAAAAAGTTGTGGAACATATTCTTTCCCCTGATTTCTTAGCATTTGGCTGATACCTTGTGCTATAGAAATACTGGCTTTTTTACATTCAATTACACCAAAAGGGATACCATTGATAAAAGTCACAATATCTGGTCTAACCGTTCCTTGTCCATCTTCCCGTTCAACCGAAAACTCTTCAACTACATGGAATACATTATTATCCGGTTGCTCCCAATCAATATAGTTTAAGTTAAATGATTTAGTACCATCCATTTCAGATAGATTTTCTGGGTAACTTCTCCCCAAGATCAATGAATCAAATATCTTCTCATTGGTTTTAATTAATCCATCAGTCAATGCTTCGTCAATATCTAAAATAGCCTGTTGAATATTTTTCTCCGAAAACCGGTGTTTCTTTCCCTTGAATTCAAAACTGTTAATTGAATTTAGTCGTTCATAAAGTACTTCTTTTAAAACAACATTATATAGATTCCCACGCATTTGCTCTGCACGTTCAGGTGGAATAATGGTATACCCTATCTTATTCAACACCTCGAGTGCAGGAATTTGGGATATATTCAGTTCATCATAAGCTGTTGCTCTACTCAAATTCTCACCTCTTTTCTTATCAGTTTTCTTGAGTATTTACTCGGACAATACCTGTTAGAAGGAGTTGCATTAGACCCTTCTTTTGTTCTTTTATTTGAACTATTTCTTTTTCTAAAAGGTCTATTTCTTTATCTGCTAAATCTAATCTAAATGCAATAGCAGTTTGTTCTTCTATACTATTAGGCATCTTGAATTCCACATCTAAAAATGTATCAATTTTTACAGCCATCCTTTCAATTAGAGTCCCTTCTGCCATCGTTGAAAACAAATTAATTGTTCTGTTCCATGTTAATAACTGTCCTATGAAATCAAGATTGAATAACCTGTCATTCTTCAATCGCAATACTTCATATATAGGAGATAACAGTACCGGACTTTTAATTCTATTTACAGCTATTGCACCAAATCTCAAGTTCGCTGGATTGTAAACAATATCGTTTAATTTTGTGATTTTGTACTTCTTGTTGTCTGTCTTTACCAGAAACTCCCTGTTATATCTATCTGTTTTCGGCGTAACACCATTCTCAATAGTTAAGGAATATAGTTCTAGCTCATTTTTTATGTGACTTTTTTCGTTAACTTTCTTTAAAACTGTTCCTAATTTTACTTTTTTCCATTCTTCATCAAATCCCGTCAACCTCACTTTTCCAGTCAACAACTGCTGCATAAGACTAGTTTTTTGATTTTTCTTTTCTTTGATTAGCTTTTCTTTGAGTGTGATGGCTTTGTCCCATGTTGATAACAAATTATTTATCTTCATTTGTTCATCATAAGGTGGTATAAGTACATCTAAGTCTGAAAGTATAGCTTGACTGAGATTGCTAATATTTGTACCTCCACCTTTGACCAAATACTGGTTCATAACATAAGTTGAAGAACAAACTCTTGCTATATACTCATTATTAATTTCGTCCCTACAACAACTTCCTTTAATCACAAATCCAGAATAGTAGATATCACGATCGATTTCTTTTACAAACAGAACACGACCAATAAGTTCTTTATTCCCATTTGAGCGAACAAACAATAAATCATTCTTCTCAATCCTTGTTAGGTTCTTTATTTCATTGACATGATTGACTGATAAATCTGTAAAATCTGCATAAAATCTTTTTTTGAAATCACCTACACCTAGAACCTCAATATCATAACCGCTATCATTTTTACCAAAGTTGATTCCATTCTTAAAATCAAAATAATCACCAAGTTTAGCTTTTTTCCAGTCTTTGGGTAATATTTTTTCCTTCACTATATCCCCCCTATAATCCAAGCTCTTCAAGATATTTAGCCATCTGTTCTTCTACTTCAGCAAGCTCTTCCTTAATACTGGCAATATTCTCTGCCACTTCTTCCATATCAACAAGTTCTTCTTCTTCAAATGTGTCTACATATCTTGGAATATTAAGGTTATAGTCATTCTCTTTCACTTCTTCTATCGAAGCAACATAAGCATATTTATCAATGTTTTCATAACTCTCATATGTATCTACAATTCTTTGAATATCTTCTTCTCGTAGTTTGTTCTGATTCTTACCTTTTTCATAGTGCTCGTCACCAGAAGCATCAATAAATAAAATGTCTTTTCTATCTCTATTTTGCTTAAACACAAGTACTGATGCTGGAATACCAGTTCCAAAGAATAGGTTTGACGGTAAACCAATAACAGCATCTAAAAGATTCATATCAATGATCTGCTGCCTTATTTTACCTTCACCTGCGCCTCTGAAAAGAACACCATGTGGTAATACAACCCCCATTCTTCCACCTTCAGCTAGCGAATGAAGCATGTGTAATACAAAAGCATAATCACCTTTTGATTTTGGTGGTACACCCCAGTTAAAGCGCTTGTACGGGTCAGCAGCTTCAGTCATGCTAAAGTCTTTGCTCTCACCATCCCCAGCAAATCCTGATGCCCATTTATCTAATGAAAATGGTGGATTAGCCACGACTACTTGGAACTTCATCAACTTATCATTTTCCAAGTGCTTAGGATTAGAAAGCGTATCGCCCCATTCGATTTTTGCATCATCAATTTTATGAAGGAACATGTTCATTCTACACAGTGAGTGTGTTTGACCATTTCTTTCCTGTCCGTATATTTGAGCTTTACCATTTGGTACTTTTGCAAAAGCTTTGATCAACAGTGATCCTGAACCACAAGTTGGGTCATAGATACGATCATTTTCTTCAGGTTTTACAAGTCTTGATAAAAGTTCAGATACTTCTGAAGGTGTAAAGAATTCGCCACCTTTCTTTCCAGCATCCGAGGCAAAGTTACCAATCATATATTCGTATGCATTACCAATAACATCATCACCAATTAATCTTGACGGTCTTAAGTCAAGATCTTTAAAGTCCTCTAAAAGGTTTTTAAGCATAGTATTACGCTCTTTAGTGCTACCAAGTACAGCCTCAGAATTAAAGTCGATGTTCTTAAATACGCCTCTCAACTTAGTCTTGTTTTCTTCTTCTACATGTTCTAGTGCCATGTTAATGATTTCGCCAACATTAGGTTGATTTCTCTTGTCATAGATGTAATCAAAAGTCGATCTTTCATCTAGTACAAATCGTTCATATCGCATTTGTCTTTCGACCATTTCAGCATCATTGTTATACTTATCCATCATTGCTTGTTTGTGTTCTTTATAAATGTCACTAACATACTTGATGAACAACATTACAAGGACATAATCCTTGTATATAGAGGAGTCAATTTTTCCTCTGAAAGTGTCGCATGCCCTCCATAATGTACCATTTACTTCCTCTTGAGATAATTTTTTTGTCACCATTATTCATCCTCCAATTTCTTTTTATCATTCAATTCTTTTTCTATAGCTTTTATGCTCTTCTCTGGCGTTGGTAATTCTTCCGGCATTGTCCCGCCTAGTTCTTGAATAGTTTTTCTGACTGTCTTTCCAACTTCGTAATGAGTCTTATTCGCTTCGGCTTTGCCTTGAACATTTTCTCTTCTAAGTTTTTCATCTGTTTGAGTTGCTCTAAAAAGGTTTGCTGCTAATTCTGTGCTACCCATATGATCTAAAATCTTCTCATTTTTCTTGAGACCTTTCTTCTTATGTATATCCTTAGCTTTTAATCCACCATATAAGCCCATATATCCATAGTTTTGAAATATGGCATATTCAAGTGGTGTTTTCACACCTGCCATATCAGCAGCTTCTGCCAAAGACTTATTGTGATTAATCATTTCATTACGAATAGCAAGCCTTTTCTGGTCTTCTGATAGTCTGTCGTAATCATCAATCAACTCTTGTTGCCTTGTTTTAACGGCAAAATAGGTTTGACCAAGTGCAATGACTTCTTTCCTCGGATCACCATTTTGAACAATAAGATAGCATGCATATCTTGACAACATGATATCTTCAATTTCTTTAGTTGCTCCCTTTGGCATAGGTATCGTTTTGTTGACGTCAACAAAATGATCAAGCGAGCTGTTTTGGCTGTTTTCACATGCTTGAATTGCTTTACCAATAACAAGCTTAAAATTACGCCATTCTTTGTATTCTAAGACCTTCTGTAGCTCTCTCGCATACCAAAATTCTTCATTATATTCATTAATATGCTTTATCTCTTCGAAAATCTTTTCTTGATATTCTTTTATACTACCCAAGTTCTCCCTCCCCTTTGATTAATTCTTGAATAATACCTTTATTATATAGTTGCTTTTGTTCTAATAATCTTTCCATTAAGTGTAACTCTCTTATGGATAAATTACTAATTTCAATAATCGCCTTTTGCTTTTCTTTACTAGGTACAATTGCTTTATACTCTTTCAGGGACGATGTTTTTATCATTTGTAATGCCGATCCACTGGCATCTTTGTGATATTGTCTTTTCATGTAATCACTGTTTAAAAATATTGACGCATACTCCGAAATCACTTGGTTACTCTTTGGACGTAAGATTGCAAATAATGAAGATATGACTGCGCCTTGGGATTCTTCATCAATATACACTGCTGTATATGGGTTACTTAGCCTAACAATTATATCGCCTATTTTAGCAATATGCTTCCTTGAGATTTCCTTTTTACTATTAAAATTATCAAAGAATTCAGTGTCAATATATCCTAATTCGTTAATGCTTTTTAATGTAATTATTTTGTATTTATGCCCTGGTACTCCTGGTGGAGCTTCTAGTCTTTTGAAAACAGCTCCAGAGTTTATTGTGAACAGATCGTTCAATTTGGTCACGCTGTCACCTCCGTTTATTCTATTGACATGCGGAGAATAGCCTCCACATGTCAATTATTTATCCTTAATGTTATAATGCTTTTTTTATGTCTTCAATCCCAATATTATTTATTGCCAACGCTGTTATGAAGCAATTATTAATTACATTGTATACTTCGCCTTGATTTCCATAAAAAAGTCCTGATGCATTAATCAAAAAAAAGATTAAAATATAAATTATGTTCAAATGTGTCTTTAAAACCTCTTTATTAAACTCTTCAGCAATTAATTGCCTTCCATAGAATCTTCCTATAAATGCTTTATTTATTTTAACACCACAAAGTGTATAACCCACAATATACGATGTAATACCTATATAAAAAATAGAATTCACATAGCTTGGAAACTTTTGCGATATTACCACTAGTAATATGAATACTATAGATGATAAGAGAAAAAAGGTGGTCATCGTTGAATAAAGTTTCAATATCATCATTATTATTACAAAAACAATTATTGCACAAAAGAATAAAACAAACCCAGTCCTATACATTGGATTATCAATAACTTTCATAAACAACATACCACCTAGTATTGACCAAATTACTATGACAGCTATATTATGAAAATTGAAATTGATTAACATTAAGACCAGTCCCAAAAATAGTAATAATGATATGAATGCTAACGCAATATAGCTATTTAGAGTGAAGTTATCTAACTGTGCATACTGCTTACTAAATCCAATCAAAGAAGCAATTATTATCGCTAAGCCTACCAAAAACAATACACCTCTCGTTTTTTTATCAATAGTTTGATTAAATATTTCTTTTTTAGAACGCTCTCTATTCTGAATATTTCTGTCTTTCTTATGCATTTAGATACTCCTTTATTAGTTTATACCAGTTTTTATTATGAATCACACGTTGCTCATGTAAATCATCTCGAATTATTTCTGCCTTTGTCAATTTAGATATTTCTTCCCAATTTTTTGACAAAATATATGTAGCATTATTTACCTGAACACTTTCTAAGACATATAATGACTTATCGGTAAATCCATGAACTATATATCCTGAAAATCCTCCACTTCCAATTGCAGTAAAATCCGGTTGATAACCATTAATAGTCTCTTGTCTTTTATCTATAACTTTTCGATTAGTACCTTTTGATTTCTCAAGAAAAGGTTTTATTCTTTGTTTTTGTACTTCCCATGGATATTCACCTTTTGGCAAAACATCCCAATTTAATCTTTTTACTTCACCACTAAAAACCGACTTCTTGCCATCAATTAAGATTTCGCATGTACCAAAGTACTCCAAAAAAATATTTACTACAGTAATAATTTCATCATTATCACTTCCATATGTAAACTCAGGTGATACCAATGCCAAATCGCTATCTAGCTTCTCAATGGTCAGTTCTATGGAATTTGGAGGTACAAGTGTTCTTTGATATCTCTTGCGGGTATCACAAACTGAATCCGTAACCTCTCTTGTTTCTCCTCTTCCGCAGAACTGTTGATATGTCCATTCACGCATAATAGTATAGTCTTCTTTTTCTTTGTCATAATGTTTAATATACTTACCTTCAGCATTAAATCTTGTTGCTGGACCTATTACCGAAGGTAAAATTGTATCTCCTAATCTCTTTTCTTTACCAAAACCCATTTTTTCGAGAACCTTGTCCTCTGGATTATGCAAAACAATTCTTACTTTTTGACCATTCTGGATGTTTCTAAATTTTGATGTTCCGTTAATTCTTGTTTGTGAAATTATCATATAATTCCTCGCTTTCTTCAAATTTGGTTTAAATATGCTATCAAATTGCGTTTTTGAACCTCCATCCAAACTCATGAGATTGGCACCAAACAATTGAATCTTAGCGAAGTATATGCTATAATGATTTTCTAAAGTATGGGCGATGCCTATCAGCTCAAAGTGATGCTACCAACATCATAATGAGCTTTTTCATTACTAAACACATTTGTCATTTTCTTGATAATACATATTTTATTTCAAGTCTAATATACACCTTTACGAGGGGTATGTCAATATTTATTTTGTCATTTTTCAAAAATAACTTTTTATTAAAGCTATTATTACTTCTTTATTAACTGTTTTTAAAGACAAAAAGGCACAGCAGACAACTCCACTGTACCCATTTCTCATATCCCTACAATTCAAATCTCAATCCCAATCCTCACCAAAATCTCACTCTTCAACCGCTTATTCCTAAAATTAGCAATATCCACATCAAAGCACAAAACCTTGGTTTTAAGTGGAAACTGGGCGAATATCACTAGCGTTTTCTTGATATTCCCACCACACACTCCACATGTGTGGAGTGACTAAACATATCAACGCCACACCACCGGTCTATTTGGTAACCATGTTGGCTTAAGATTTTGACATCTCTTGCTAGGGTGCCCGGATCGCATGAGACGTAGACGATACGTTTAGGGTTTATGCTTATAATGGTGTCTAAAAGAGTTGCATCGCACCCTTTTCTGGGGGGATCGACAACTACGACATCAGCCTTTATGCCATCTTCCTTATAGAGTTTCGGCATGACTTCTTCGGCTTTACCTGCGTAAAAAGTCGCATTATCAATCTTGTTGATCTCTGCATTTATTCTCGCATCCTCGATAGCCGCTTCCACGATTTCAACGCCGTAGACATGCTTGGCTTGTTTTGCTAAA
>ASRK01000116.1_pt1 | contig 15091 bp, 18 predicted proteins | sample 693218 | NCBI WGS metagenome assembly ASRK01 (sample SAMN02169240, study PRJNA158439) | bioreactor metagenome | isolation source: day 48 sample from continuous culture bioreactor inoculated with sediment... | place: Germany: Bremen
ACAGTTGCTGCAAGATCTGCTGCTGTAGCCACACCTTTTTCTTCCATCTCATCTGCAATTGCTTTAACTGTACGTGCAAATGAAGATATTGGAGATTTGAAGCTTCCAAATAGTTTTGCAAGTAATTCGTCTCTTGATGGTACTGAAGCCACCTTGACAATACCGTCAACGTCGAATAATTCACCGTCAACAACACCTGCTTTGAATTCAAGCTTAGGCATGTCTTTTGACATTTTCTTAAGAATTCGAGGACCTGCTGTTGCGTCGTCGTAACTGATAGCAATCGCACTTGGACCGGCTAATTGATCGTTTAATTGATCAAATGCTGTTCCTTCAAATGCAAACTTCATCATTGTATTCTTATAAACCTTGTATGTTACGTTCGCTTCACGTAAAGCTTTACGAAGATTCGTATCTTGCTCTACTGTCAATCCACGATAGTCAACAAGTACAACTGAACTTGCACCTTCAATATTTTCTTTAATCGTTTGTATTACTGTTTGTTTTTGTTCAACTTTTGGCACTGTTACACCTCCTTAAAAATTTGAATCAAATAAAAAAACTCTCACTACACACGCAGAAAGAGTCTAACTAATATCGTTATTATCTCCTCGGTAGGTTGTATACGTTACGCTCTTAAGCACCTACTGTCTGCGGTAGTTATTTTCACACTCGACAAAGTATATCAAACACGGCTTACTTTGTCAACTGTTTTTTTCAGGGAAGAATGATGGGAGTCATTCTTCCCTTATATTATGCTATATTAAGTACTACTTATCGTCAATCTTACCAGCATTAATCTTAATACCAGGTCCCATTGTCGAAGCAACATTTACACTACGAAGGTATTTACCTTTTGCAGCTGCAGGCTTCGCTTTGATAATCGCACTCATTAATGTGTGGAAGTTGTCCATTAATTTTTCTTGACCAAAGGATACTTTGCCGATTGGCACGTGTATAATATTGGCTTTATCAAGACGGTATTCAATCTTACCGGCTTTAATATCATTAACAGCTTTCGCAACATCCATAGTAACTGTACCTGCTTTTGGGTTAGGCATTAATCCTTTTGGACCAAGGACACGTCCCAAACGACCAACAACACCCATCATGTTGGGTGTAGCAACGATAACATCAAAATCCAACCAACCTTCGTTTTGGATTTTAGGAATAAGCTCTTCAGCACCGACAAAGTCTGCGCCTGCTTCTTCTGCTTCTGTTGCTTGTTCGCCTTTAGCAAATACTAAGACACGAACTTTTTTACCTGTACCATGTGGTAATACTACCGCACCACGTACTTGTTGGTCTGCATGACGACTGTCTACTCCTAATCGAATATGTGCTTCTACAGTTTCATCGAATTTTGCTTTACCTGTCTCTATCGCTAAACTCAAAGCTTCTTCAGGATCATACAGTTTGGTTCTATCAACTAGTTTGGCAATTTCTGCAAATCTTTTACCTTTTTTCATTCCATTTCCTCCTTGTGGTAATATCGGGAGTGTCCCTCCCACATAATTCTAACTACTTTTCGACAACAACACCCATGCTTCGGCATGTACCTGCGATCATACTCATCGCTGATTCAACACTGGCTGCATTAAGGTCTTGCATCTTAATCTCTGCAATCTTTCGAAGACCCTCTTGAGTGATTGTAGCCACTTTATCTTTTTGCGGCACACCTGAACCGGATTTGATTCCACATTCTTTTTTAATAAGAATAGCTGCAGGTGGAGTCTTTGTGATGAAGCTAAAGCTTCGATCTTGATATACTGTGATTACAACCGGAATAATCATACCGGCTTCTTTTTCTGTTTTCGCATTGAACTCTTTTGTAAACTGCACAATGTTCACACCATGTTGACCTAAAGCCGGTCCAACCGGTGGTGCTGGAGTAGCTTTCCCAGCAGGAATCTGCAATTTAATAAGTCCTGTAACTTTTTTCGCCATTTAGCGCACCTCCTGAATTTCTTCCATAAAAAGCTTTGTTCGTTTAATTCAATTTTTGAATCTTTGCATAATCTAATTCTACTGGTGTGTCTCGTCCAAAAATAGATAGATTAACAATAACCGTTCGTTTATGATCGTGGATCTCTTTGATCATTCCGACAGATCCTTCAAATGGTCCGTCAACAACAGTAACAGTGTCACCTACTTCAACAAACAACTCAACAACAGATAAATCAATACCCATCGCAGAAATCTCTGCTTCAGATAGAGGAACCGGTTTTGAACCCGGACCAACAAATCCTGTTACACCACGTGTATTACGAACAACGTACCACGTCTCGTCGTTCATAAACATTTTCAACAGGACATAGCCCGGAAAAAGTTTCTTGTCGACTTCTTTTCGTGTACCGTTCTTATCTTCATACACTTTATGCAAGGGAACGATGACTTCTAGAATCTGATCTTGAATCTTACGATTTTCAATCAACTTCTCAATATTTGCTTTTACTTTGTTCTCATACCCGGAATAGGTATGAACTACGTACCACTTAGCTTCTTCTGCCATAAGTAACCACCTTTATAGATTTCCTAAAATCAGATCAAATATAACGAACTGAAAACTCGCATCGATGGCTGCAATAATTCCACCAAGGATGAGGGCAATAACGACAACAACATACGTTTGCTTCATTATTGTCTTTTTGTTAGGCCATATAATCTTTTTGAACTCAGATTTGACCCCTTTGAAAAAACCAACTTTCTTAGCGTCTGCTTCTCCCATTGATTCACTTCCTTTTCTCCCATAAAAAACACAATCAACAATTACTTCGTTTCTTTGTGATTTGTATGTTTTTTACAGAACTTACAGTATTTTTGTGTTTCTAAGCGTTCCGGATGCGCTTTCTTATCTTTTGTCATATGATAGTTTCTGTTTTTGCATTCCGTACACTCTAAAGTAATTTTTACACGCACAACTTCCACCTCCACTTAGTCTAATAAGGTTGTTCTTTGGACATTTTCTTACAAAAAAAAAGAGCCCTCTAAACGTGCAACTAATAATTTATCACACTTAAGGGCAATTGTCAATAGGGCTTTGAAATTAATACCTCTGCAATTATAAAATCCATCTCATCATCTATATCAACGGAGTGTTCTTTACTCATAACTGTAGCATAACTTTTATCTGCATAAACATCTTCAGAACTCAGCAAATAGTCTGATTTAATGATATACAACGCTCCATTAATTCTATAATATTTTTCAATACTTTGTCTAGGCATTTTTGCAACTTTAGGATTGATAAAATTATTCATCGAAGAATCTTCAGGTAGCGTATTTGCCCATAAGGGTGAATGATCCATCTCACAAACACCGACTACAAAATTCGCATTCTTTTCTTTCATCACATTATACCCTTCAATGATATCATCTGAAGTTCTAAGTGGCGAAGTCGGTTGTAATAAAGCGACTGTATCAAATTCAGTTTTAAATTTTTTATATCCTTCAATAACTTCTTTGACTACATCCCATGATGACGCAGTATCATCAGATAACTCTTTGGATCTAAAAAACGGTACCTTTGCTCCCCATTCTTTGGCAATTTCAGCATACTCTTTCGAATCAGTAGAAACCATAATCTCATCAAATAGATTTGATTCTTTAGCCGCTTCAATTGAATATGCTATTAAAGGTTTTCCATTTAAGAGTTTGATGTTCTTGTCCTTAAGTCCCTTTGAACCAGATCGTGCTGGAATAATTGCCAAGTTTTTCATTACTCCCCCCCACAATCATAAAACTTTTTCTTTAGGTCAATCTTATTATTTGTAATGTAATCTTTTATCACTTCAACTATCTTATTTGATGTATTTCCATTCCCATAAGGATTAACGGTTTTATTAGCTTTCTGTACAACTTCTTCACTTAGTGCTAATTGCAATGCTTGTCTAATACTTCCTTGCGTTGGTTCACAATTAATGACACTGCTGGCTTGTAGTCTTCCCTTTTGTCTGTCCCCGATATTAATTGTCGGTACACCGAAACTAGGGGCTTCTAGTAAGCCACTAGAGGAATTCCCAATAACCATTAAAGAATATTTGAGCGCACTGAGATATCGCACCAAACCTAGCGATGTAAAAGCAAAAATATTATTATTCTCTTCAGCATATTTATCAATGTATTGATTAATAATACGTCCTTCAGTATCTGCGTTTGCCTTTGTGAAAATAAAATTATATTTTTTATATTCTTTACAGGCTTCAAGAAGTGATTTGATTTGATTCTCAGAGCTTTTATTTTCAAGTGTTACCGGATGGAAAGTAACCACAGCATATGGTTTTGATAAATCAACTTTTAAATTTTCTTCTAACGCTTCTTTTGATAAAAGCGTTTCATTCAGAATATTTTCAATACCGATTGCTCCGACATTGTATACACGATCCGGATTTTCTCCCAATTGAATAACTCTTTTACGATATTGATCAGTACTTGTGAAATGAAGATAGCTTAATTTTGTAATTGCATGCCGGATAGACTCATCAACGGCTCCTTCAGTTGTTTCTCCTCCATACAGATGAGCTATTGGAATTCTTTGATTCAATGCTGTTGTAGCTACTGCTAGTGTTTCATAGCGGTCACCCAAAACAATCAACAAATCCGGATTAAGTTTATCAAAATAATCTGCGAAGCTTATCATTGCAAGCCCCATCGATTTTGAAACAGAGGATGGCGTATCTGAACTTAATAGAATTTCTATCTTTTCATCAATTTTAAACCCATCCTTTTCAATTTCCTGATATGTTAAACCAAACTCAGGAGATAGATGGGCACCAGTTGCTACAATTCTAACATCAAAATCTTCAACAGTATTTAATTTAGCAATAATTGGTTTCAACAATCCATATTCAGCTCTTGTAGCTGTAAGTACACTAATTATCTTCTTCATAGCTCTATCAACTCATCCTCTTCAAAACTTCTTGAGGCTATCTGGCCTATAACATCAAACCATTTCATAGGACTTACACCATCACCTGGTCTTTTTACTGTTAGGTTCTCTTCCGTAAAAATTTCTCCTGCTTTAATATCTTTACATGCAATAATACTCTTACGTGCAACAGTCATGTTCTTCTTCTCTGATTCGGCTGGCTGTTTCATTCCATTACCTAGAGCCAATTCAATATGTCTTATGGAATCAACCATAGCTTTAAGCTCATTAGGTTCTAAGCTCGCTTTATGATCAGGTCCCTCCATATTTCTGTCTAAAGTAAAATGCTTCTCTATAACTGTAGCACCTAAAGCAACCGCGGCAATAGAAACCTCTATGCCTTTGGTGTGATCAGAATAACCGACCTGCACACCAAATTCTTCTTTAATTGTAATCATTGCATTTAAGTTTACATCATTAAACGGTGTCGGATATTCAGTTGTGCAATGAAGAACAGTCAATTTTCCTGCTCCATTATCTTTTAACGCATTAACTGCGTCTCTTATTTCGTCCATCGTACTCATGCCTGTGGAAAGTATCACAGGCTTATTAAGTTTAGCGATCTTCATCAAATAGGGCAGATTTGTAATATCTCCTGAGGGAATTTTCCAAATATTCATCCCTGAGCTCTTTAAAAAATCGATGCTATCAAAATCAAAAGCGGTGGACATAAATTCAATATCTTTATATTTGCAATATTCATTTAGCTCCTCAAATTCATCAAAAGAAAGTTCAAGCCTTTTAAGCATATCATGTTGGGATTCTTCAGCTTCTGTTTGTTGCTTTTGGTATTCAGCTTTTACTGCATTCTTTGATACAATATTCTTTGATATAAACGTCTGAAATTTTACACAGTCAGCACCTGCATCTTTAGCTGCATCTACTAATTTTTTTGCTAACTCTAAACTACCATTATGATTTACACCAGCTTCTGCAATAACGAATACTCTCATAGTCTCTTCACCTCCCTACACGGATTTCCATAGGCTAATATATTACTTTGTATATTATGGATGACTACACTTCCCATCCCAATAATTGAATTAGACCCTATGTGAACTTGTTGCTTAATTGTAGCGTTCGATCCAATGTGCGAGTTCTCTCCAACAACTACCTCTCCACCTAAAACAGCTCCAGGTGCTATATGTGAAAACGGACTAATTTGACAATCATGCTCAACTATCGCTCCCGAATTGATGATGGACCCTTTTTCAATCAATGAGCCGGCATTAACAATACTCATTTTACCAATAAAAACACCCTGTTCAATTTCAGCATATTTACTGACTTTAGCTGAAGAATCAATGAGAGATGGAATTTCATATCCCATTTCGTTGAGCAGATTAAATAGTTTTATCCGAAGATATGGCATTCCAATACTTCCAACTGTGACAAACGCATAATTATAACCATCGTTGAATAAGGACAGTAGATCATCGTCACATCCCACTATCGGAATACCCATCACCAACTTGCCAATATTCTCTTTCTTATCGACAATTCCTATCTCTACATATTCATTTAATTCAAGAAGACTGTCTAATACCGATTTACAGTGACCTCCTCCACCAATTAAAATCATTTTCTTATTCATCTTTCTCTAACCTTCTTCGCATTTCTTCCATCTCATCTATTTGTCCCATGTCCATCCAGCTATTTTCGCTTATTGGGTAGATTCCAATTTTCTCACCTTGAGATTTATACCGTTCAATTATATCAGGAAAACCGATAGCTCTATTATCTTCAAGCTCTTCAATTACTTTTGACTCTACTATATACACACCAGTATTCGTGAAAAATGACAACTCTGGTTTTTCCTTCATACTTTCTATTTCGCCCGTTGCACTAATTTCTACAACACCATATGGAATTTTTATGTTTTTTAACGAACAAACCATTGTAATTATATTGTTTTCTTTCTTATGATAAGTATAAATTTTTCCGTAATCTTCTTCAATTAAAATATCACAATTGGATAAAATAAATGTAGTGTCAATCCTTCCCTTAAGAAGGCTCAACCCTCCACCAGTGCCTAACGGCTTATCTTCATCAACATAATCTACTTTATAGTTTTTTTCAATCTCGTTAAAGTAAGCTTTGATCATATTCTTCTTGTGATTAACAACAAGATAGAATTGAGTGCTTCCATGTTGATTAAACCGATTCATAATATGCTCTACGATAGGTATTTCTCCTATGGGAATTAATGGTTTCGGAAGAATTTTAGTATATGGATATAACCGCTTTCCAAATCCTCCCGCCATGATAACAACCGGAACTGTTAAGTTTCTTTTTAACTCAATTTCAGCATCATTCCATAATACCACTGAGATAATGTTATTCTCTTTATCAAGTATAGGTAACGCTTCAATAGAATGTTTATTCATATATTCTTTTGCTTTATCTCTGTTTTCTTCCGAAAGAAATTTCGGACTATAATTTGCAATATTTTTAACTTTCGCATCAAGGTTTCCTTTTTTTAGAATCCATCGTCGAATGTCTCCGTCTGTTATTGCAGCTACGAAGCGTTCTTCTCGAACAACAAAAAGCACTTTTTTTGCCACCTTATCTAATTGCTCCATGGCTTCAATCATTGTTACCTCTTCGTCGATTAAAAACTCTTTGACTTCCATTCTCTTCACCTCATCTTAAATAGCTCTTACAAGCCTGTAGGGCCTTTTAAACACGCAATAACATATTCCACATCTTCTCGCGTGAGATTTGAACTGCATGGTATATTTACAACTGTTTCTAAGTATTTCTTAGCTTTTTCAATATTATACCTTTGGCTTCTTTTGTAGGGTTTTTGATCACTAATCAATCCCCATATCGGTCTTGCTTGAATCTGTTTAGATTCTAAATATTTTATGATTTCATCTCTATTTAATGTGTATTCCGGTTCTACATATAAGGCATAAAACCAATAATTGGGTCGAATGCCGGCTTTGAAATCTAAGATTTTCAATCCAATTATCTCTTGGATTGCCTGTTTGTAAAGATTATAATTATCTTTTTTAGCCTTTATGAACCCTTCTAATTGTTCTAACTGGGCTAAACCTAATGCTGCTTGAAGATTTGTCATTCGATAATTATAGCCGATAGCATCGTGAGTATAGTAGAGTTCATCACTTTTTGCTTGAGTGGTAAGATGTTTAGATTTCTTCAATAGTTTTTCGTTATCTGAAACAATCATTCCACCGCCTCCGGTGGTCATGATTTTGTTTCCATTAAATGAATAAACACCTACATCACCTATAGTTCCTGCATGTTTACCTTTGTATTTCCCTTCAATATAGTAGGTACCTATCGCTTCGGTTGCATCTTCAATTACCTTAAGATTATACATCGTTGCTATTTCAATGATGCTTTCCATGTCAGCCATATTTCCAAAAACATGAACAACAATCAACGCTTTGATATGCTTATTCGTTGCTTTATTAATGAGTTTACCATCTAGAAATTTACACTCAGTTTCACAAAAAACTTTTAGCTTATTTACATCCACGGTAAGCGAATCATCACAATCCATAAAAATAGGTTCTGCCCCGATATACTTCACTGGATTTACTGCAGCAATAAATGTCAGTGTTGGCACTATAACTTCATCATCTTTTGTCACTCCGCATACTTCTAGCGCGATGTGAAGTCCCGATGTGCCATTTTGGCAAGAAACGGCACCTTTACACTTGGTATATTCTGCGATTTTTTCTTCAAACTGGTTTACATATGGACCGCCAGTTGAAACCCACTCCGTTTCAACTGCATGTGTAACATATTCAAGTTCTTTGCCTTTTAAATTAGGAACGGATAGAGGTATGAATTTTCGACTCATTTTAGCACCTCCCATTAAATGTTATAAATATCTGTTTTATATTGATCTAAATTATGCTTAAAAAATTCAATGGTTTCTGCTAAACCTTGTTCAAAAGTATAATTAGGCTTCCAATTGGTCAGTCTCATTATCTTTTCATTTGAACCTAACAATCTATTTACTTCGCTCTTTTCCGGTCTTAATCTCTGCTCATCACAAACAATCTTCGCATTTGGATTAATCTGTTTAATCAATTCTTCTGCAAGTTGACCGATAGAAATTTCTTGTTGAGTAGCTATATTGATTTCTTCTCCAATGGTCTTGTCTGATTTTGCGATTTCAATAAATCCATTTGCAGTATCTTTTACATAGTTAAAGTCTCTTGTTGGTGATAATGAACCTAGTTCAATTTCTTCTTTTCCTGCAAGTAGTTGTGTTATAATCGTTGGAATAACTGCTCTCGCAGATTGTCTTGGGCCATATGTGTTAAATGGACGCACAATTGTAATCGGCAAATTAAAGCTTCGATAGAAAGATTCTGCTAAGCGGTCCGCACCAATTTTCGTTGCAGAATAAGGGGATTGTCCTTGGTATGGATGCTTCTCATCAATCGGAACATATTGAGCTGTACCGTAAACTTCAGATGTTGATGTGATTAAAAGTCTAGCGGTATCTAAATCTCTCGCAGCTTGAAGGACATTGAGGGTCCCTTTTATATTTGTATCCACATAAGTATCCGGTGAATGATAGCTGAAAGGAATAGCAATCAAGGCTGCAAGATGAAATACCTCATCCATACCCTTCATCGCCTCTCTCACTCCATTTGGATCTCTTATATCACCTGTAAATACATCGACTTCATTCATCATTTTTTTAGGCAGTGAGTCTAACCACCCCCATGAGTTAAATGAATTGTAGTATGCAAAAGCTTTAACTTTGTGACCTTGTTTTAGTAATGCTTCTGTTAAATGGCTTCCAATAAAACCGTCTGCTCCTGTTACTAGAATTTTCTTCATCATACCCTCCTATAATATATCATATTTATCCATAATTTGAAATAAAGCTACAGTTTACACTGTAACTTTGTTTGTATTTTTACACTATTTTTTTGAGTCAAAAAAACCTTTTTGTATTGATTTTTGTTGTTTTTGATATGTTGAATAATAATTAATGACTGCTTTTTTATTTGTTCTAAAAGATTTTATCTCGTTTTTCATTGTCAATGAAACTCTTTTAAACTTATCGTTATTTCGGTGCTCAACCACTGTAATTTCGATACCAAGCTCTGAAATACTTTTTACACATTTTTTCAATTTAAGGATATACTCTTTGTACAAATCCGGATTGTTTTCTATTATTTGTTTTATACGTTCATATTCTTGATTAAATCCATCATCAATCGATTGAATATTATTTATACGAATTTGTTTATTCTTAATAATGTTATTGAATGTGTTAAGATCAAATTCTTTCGCATTAAGCACTTCTTCTTGTTTTTTAGAATAACGTAGTAAATCTTTTAAATATTCTTCTTTTTTCTCTAATCCGTCTAAAAGCAACTCTAAGGTCGCTATTATATTATTCATTTGATCACCTACTCTATTTTCACTTATAACATCACATCAATATTATTCCCCAAGTGAGGATTAACACTATGCTCCATATTTGTTGTTTCAAGCATTTTCAGCATATTTTGGCTGCTAACTTCTGCCATGTCCATGACTTCACTTGCTAATGCTGTTGCAAATTGAGCTTGAATTTGTCCTTGTGCCATTGCTGATGATACTGCTGGAATATTCATGAATTCACATCCTTACTATAATAATTGTTTTTCCATTTTACTTGTTTTTGATATGGCCATTGCTTCTTTCCATGTATCTCTTAACGTACGTAAATATCCAATAATTTCTTCAATTATTTCCGAATCTTTTTTTGCATTTGCTTCAGTTAATCTTCGATACATATAATCATAAATAAGTTCAAAATTTTTAGAAATTTCATAATCATGATTTAGTGTGATCATAAGCTCTTCAATTATCTTTTCAACTCGAATAATTTTATTATGTGCTTCTTTCATATCTTTTGTCGCAATCGCCTGTATCGCTTGATTCGAAAACTTGATTGCTCCATTGTATAGCATCAATGTTAACTCTTCCGGGGACGCAGTGAGAATTGCATTATTTTTAATAGTTGCATAAGGATTTTTTTTCATAAATTATCGCCTCCTTCTAAAACGCCGCTAATTGCTGAGCTAACCAATCGCCTGTAGAATTAGACTTTTGAATCGCCTTTTCCATTGCTGTAAATTGAGTGTAATAGCGTTGTTCTATTTGTTCTAGTCGTTCTTCCATTTTTGCAATACGCTTTTCGTATTCATCAACACGTGTGTCGATTGTTTTATTATTATAAAAAGTTAATGCACTACTTGTTTTTGTTGATTTCATTTTATCTGACATAGTGGTGTAAAGTTTGTTACCTATTTTAGTAAAAAAATCTTTCATGCCATCTGGATTGTTCTTGATTGCATCCATTAACTTATTTGGCTTACCACTAAAAGCAGAATCGTCTTCATCGCCTTCAATATGTAATAAACCTCTTTCAGTATATTCTCCTGTCACAATACCTAGCTCGGATAAAAACTTATAATCAGAACCTGCTTCAAACTCAACTCCCATAGACATTGTCATAATCTCACGCATGCCTGATTGTAATTCACTCAAAACACTATCTCTTCGAAGTAACGCACCTTTAATTCTATCTTCCCAAGCTTCAACTTCATCGTCTGACATTGCTTCTTTTTCTTCCTTTGTAAGCATATCATATTTGAACGCTGACTTTGCATATACTTTCTCTGTCATTTCTGTCACCAATTTGTTATAACTATTTACAAACTTTTTTACTCCTTCATATATAGCATCTGTGTCTTGTGTAATATTGATGGTAACTGTTCCCGTTTGACCTTGAATTGTGAACGCCAACCCATTTATACTGATTGCATTTTTGTCACTTGTATAACTAACACCATTATATTCAAAAGCAGCATCTGTACCTGGTGTAGCCACTGCGTTTGCAGTTCTTCCCGAACCATCTGTTGCATCAGTAAATAAAAAGCCAAGTTTTTCCATTATATCTGCTGCACCTGTATCACTTGTGTCAAATTCAAGTTGTACATCTTCACCGGTCTTTTGCGAAGATAAAAAGATGCGATTATAGTTAGTGTCAAGTCGGGCATTTATACCTATATCTAAGTTTTTAATCTTTTCCAACACACCTGCTACGGTATCTGTACTTTCGATAGTAATCTCATTACTTTCGTCAAAAACACTACTTGCAGATGATTTTATATTTATCGTACGTGTTCCCGAATCAAATCCAGCAAGTAATTCGGACATCTTGGTTGATCCCGTAACACCTGCTTCCAGTCCATGTCCTGTCAAATAAGATCCTGTTGCAATACTTGATACTGAAATCGAGTGTGAGCCGACAACTGCATCTGATGAATCATTCATAGAAATCAAAGACTCATTCGAACTTGTTACATTTTTGGTAGAATAAGTTGAGGACGACTTGAAGTCAAAAAGATCATCTTTAAAGAAATCATAAAGTTTTGTGTTCATCTCTTTCCAAACTTCATCTTCCCATTCAACTTTAAGCTTTTCATTTTCAAGTTTTTCCAAACTCATTCTTTCAACATTCATTAACTCTTCTATCATGCTTCCGGTATCTACACCAGAAGCCAAACCTGTCATTTGTATAGCCATAACTTTACCTCCTATTATCGACGTTCATCAACTAGCATTCCAGCCATATCCCATATATTTGCAACCATATTCAAAACTTTTTCAGATGGAACTTCTCGAATCACTGTATTGTCTTTCAAGCTAACAACTTTAATCATAATTTTGTTCGTTTCTTCGTGAATAGAAAATTCTAATCGTTTATCATATATACGAATCTGCTCATTAGCCTTTTCTATAGCTGTGATAATATCATCTTTTGTCTCTATTTTTTTTTCATCGAAATCAATAGCATCCTTATTTTCAATCATGCTTTCTTTTAATTGAACGTTCGTTTTAACAGTTTTAGCTTCACTTGTTTCTAGTCTTTTGTTATCATTGGGACTTATATAATCACTTTGGTTTACATTATCGCTAACTGCAGCTAGTTTCATATTATTTCCTCCTCACGAACAATTATCATTTCATCTATCATATATATCGGCGAAATATGGCGAATGGTTTAGTGCAAATAAAAATTAATCAACAAAAAGAGGTACAAATTCATATTCAAAAATTTCCACAACATAAAAATAATCTTTAATTGTATATTTATCAATAATTTTCTGTAAAATATTGTTGATATACATGATTTCATCGGGTTGAAATGTTGGTAAAATATCAGCGAACTCATCTATTATACGAAGAAATTCTTCTTCATCAAATTGATAATTATTCATATAAAAATTATTAATCCATAATTTAATTTGATCAAGCATAATGTTCACCTAATACCTTTCTCATTTCTTCTTCAAACAGCTTCGTTTTGTCGTGCAGCACTTCATAAAATATTTGATTTGACTCAGCGATTTTTTTTAAAGTCATTTCTTCATTTAATGAACGCTGTTGCACGTATTTCTGGAAATCATTAAAAGCATCCATAAAAAAGAATGAAAATAATGTTGTGTGTCTGCCTAATTCCATAATTTTTGCATCGTTTTCGTCTAATTTTTTTAATAGTCTATTAATCTTAGATATGTTTTTATCTTTGTTCGCATAATATTTATTGAGTGAATCAGACCAGCGTTTAGATTCAAAAAGTAGTTCAACAATTTTTTGTGTCATTTCAAAAATTTCTTCAACACGTTCTTTTTTTACATCCACATCTGTATGATATTCAAACTTTAATTGTTCTTTTTGTTGGACTTTCTTATTATCTTTTGAATTCAAGAACTCTTGAAATGACATTTGAATAGTCCCCTTTATCATAGCACCGCCTTCGGTACAATTAATAATTTCTTTATTCGTTTGCTTAATTTTCTTTTCAAACCACTCCAAAAACACATACAAAGAAGGTGTAGTTGTCACAATATCTCCATAGTATCCTTCAACCTTTATGGCTGTTTTTTTATCATCTACATCGTTTTTTTTATCAAACTTAGAATTTATTGTACTGTCAGAATGATGTTTATTATTCGTATACGCAAGATCTTGTCCAATGAATACAATCGGTTCGCATCCCATATAATCTGTAATAGAAAATATTGTATTCGCAACAGAAAAACCATTATCTATAGAATCTATGTCCTCTCCCAGTAATTCTTTGTTTAATTCAATCGCTCCTGAGTTCATTAATATTTTGTTCCCCATATATAATGCTGCTATTTCATGGCTTGATTGTATCGCAGTAATTAATGGGACTTGTGCATCCAAATTATCTTCTACTAACAAGTATGCATTATGATGAGGGTCAATACTTACTAAAAAATCTGGCTCAACGCCTTTTTCAATCAAAGTCTTTAATGTTCGACCACCTGAAAATATCAAACCATTAAACTCTTTTATATACTCCAATTGTTTGTCCAAAGATGGACCTGCAGAAACTATAAGCGCCGGAATATTACTATATTTATTTTTCAAACCATCAATTCTCATAAATGAATGTTTAGAAAACAAATTGCGTATCAAGTTCACTGTAAATCGCTCGTTGTGGAGCTTCATTGTGTTAAGGTGTGTGACACTTCCATACATATATTTTTTTATAGATTCCAAAAGAAGTCGATACTCATCTTGAAAGATGTTTTTATAATTTCCGTTAATTACTATTTCAAAGTTATTATGAGAGACACCAAGTCCTTTGATTATATTCAGCAATTCTTCTGTAACTTCGCCACTGTATAAAATAATGTTTTCATTTTTATTTTCTATTTTTGATGTATAATTTTTCGCAATTTGGATAGATGGTTCAAAAATCAAAAGTGTATTCTTCTCAACTATGTCTTTAATCGTTGAATCATTCACCCAATTTCCACTGCCTAAACCAAATATAATATATATTTGATGGTATGCTTCCTCATTAAATTTTTGAATCAATCTATATTCTTCTGCTTCAGCGGAATACTTAGATGTCAATGATAAATAATTTCCATTCACCTCTACGCTATAAGAACCATTTTCTTGGATTTCCACTTCATATTTGTTATGTTCACTAATAATCGCTTTCATACTACCCCCCTTGTTTATTAAAAAAGAGAGATCTAAAAGATCTCCCTTTTATGATTATACAGTTTAACCCAATAAACTTAATACACCTTGAGGTGCTTGATTTGCTTGAGCTAACATTGATTGAGATGCTTG
>ASRK01000119.1_pt1 | contig 14438 bp, 13 predicted proteins | sample 693218 | NCBI WGS metagenome assembly ASRK01 (sample SAMN02169240, study PRJNA158439) | bioreactor metagenome | isolation source: day 48 sample from continuous culture bioreactor inoculated with sediment... | place: Germany: Bremen
AGTATTGATATTAAAGCAGGTGAAGAACTTTTTATAAAATACGTGTTAGATTTAAAAGAATTTCCCGGAACGTCAATTGAATCAAAATTGACAAAACGGTTTGAAGATATTATTGAAGATGATTCAGTTGAAGTCATTGTTGAAGTTATGGGTGGACTTAATCCGGCGTATGACTTTGTGAAAACTGCCTTGCTAAAAGGAAAAAGCGTGGTTACATCAAATAAAGAACTTGTTGCAAGATATGGTCCGGAGTTGTTAGAGATTGCTCGCAACAAAAATATTAATTTTTTGTTTGAAGCAAGTGTTGGTGGTGGAATACCTATTATCCGCCCCTTAAATAAATCACTGACGGCAGATGAAATCTATGAAATTACAGGAATTTTAAATGGAACAACAAATTACATTTTAAGTAAAATGTCCAGAGAAGGATTAAACTTTGAAGATGTTTTAAAAGAAGCCCAAGAGCTTGGATTTGCAGAGCGTAATCCGGAAGCCGACATTGAAGGCTATGATGCGTGTCGAAAAATTGCAATTTTATCGTCCTTAGCATATGGGATGCATGTGAATTTTGAAGAAATTCACACGGAAGGTATAACGAAAGTACGTCTTAAAGACCTTGAATATGCTAAAAAACTCGGATATCAGGTAAAACTATTGGGCATCAGTAAAAAGATAAATGAAAAAGCATATGCAATGGTAGCACCAATGATGATTTCCAATAATCACCCCTTGTCAAATGTTCACGATGTTTTTAACGCGATTTTCATTAAAGGAAATGTCATTGGTGATGTGATGTTTTATGGAAGTGGTGCAGGAAAACTACCTACGGCTTCAGCTGTTGTTGCTGACGTTGTTGATGCAGTCAAACATTTAGATAAAAATATTATTACACATTGGTATTCAAAAGAAATGAACCTTATGTCTTTGGAAGAAGTTCCCAGCCAATTATTCATTGCTCTTGAAGGCCATGGATATCAAGATATTATTGAGCAAGTGTTTGGTAAAGTATCTTATATACAAAGTGATGATGAAACCGTATTTATTACAGAAAAATCAACAGAAGGTGAGCTAAAAGAAAAAATCACGCAGCTCACCCAAGTGCATCAAGTCAAAGTGACGTCAACCATTCGTATAGAAAAGGATTAATATAATGAAATATATAATAATACTTGCTGACGGAATGGCAGATGAGCCAATCCCGGCATTAAATGATAAAACTCCCTTAGAAGCGGCAAAAACTCCGACCTTTGATACATTGGCCAAGTACGGCGAAGTCGGTTTGCTTGATACGATTCCCAAAGGAATGAGTCCGGGAAGTGATACAGCAAATCTCTCGGTCATCGGATATGATCCGACAAAATATTATACCGGAAGATCACCTCTTGAGGCGGTAAGCATAGGTGTAAAAATGGAAGAGACGGATGTCTGTTTCCGAGTAAATTTTGTAACACTGACAGAAGAGGGTCCATATTGGGATAAAACCATTGAAGATCATAGTGCCGATGAAATAACAACGGAAGAAGCAGGAATACTTTTAGGAGCAATCAAAGAAGCCTTTGAAGAGGGTCCATTAAAGTTCTACAAAGGCGTCAGCTATCGTCATGCCCTTATATGGAATGAAGGTTCAACAGATGTCGTGTTAGAACCACCGCATAATATTCTAGGACAAAAGATTACCCAGTATCAACCTAAGGGTGAATATAAGGATAAGATGCGTGAGATGATGGAAAAAAGTTATGAAATTTTAAACCATCATCCAATCAATGAATTGAGACGCCAAAAAGGCCTAAGACCGGCCAACAGCATATGGCCATGGGGTGAAGGCGTACGACCTGAACTGCCCGAATTTAAAGAAATGTTCCATAAAAGCGGTGCTATGATTTCAGCAGTTGATTTGTTGAAGGGGATAGCCATTGCTGCGAAGATGAAAAGTATTGATGTGGAAGGAGCCACCGGAAATATTCATACAAATTATCAGGGAAAAGTTGATGCAGCCATTCAAGCCTTTGAAAGTGGATATGATTTTGTTTATCTTCATGTGGAAGCTCCGGATGAATGTGGACATCGAGGCGAATTAGATAATAAAGTTAAAGCAATTGAACTTATTGATGAAAAAGTCGTTGCGCCGATTTATACTTACTTTTCACAACAAAAAGAGGACTTTAAAATCGGAATTTTACCGGATCATCCAACACCGCTTCGTATTCGAACACATACAAATGAACCGGTGCCATACTTAATCTACGACAGTAGGAAAAAAGCGATGAACCCCTTTGTATATTCAGAACAAGGGGCAAAAGCAAGTGGTAAGATGATAAATAAAGGCTATCAATTTATGCCATATTTTTTAGGTGAAAAATTATAAATGAAAATGGAGGAAGCATATGCTTGTCGTAAAAAAATTCGGTGGCAGTTCTGTCGCCAATAAAGACCGTGTATTTAATGTTGCAAATCGAATTCTAGAAGATTATAAAGCAGGACATCAAGTGGTTGTTGTGTTATCTGCTCAAGGAGATACAACAGATGAGCTTTTAGCCAAGGTTGCAGAGATTAACGATAATCCGTCAAAGCGTGAAATGGATATGTTGTTGGCAACGGGAGAACAGCAATCCGTCGCATTGATGGCATTGGCATTGCAGGCGTTAGGTTATCCGGCGGTATCTTTAAACGCATTTCAAGTTGCAATGAATACGTCCAGAACATATGGAAATGCTCGATTAAAAGAAATTAACAAAGATCGCATTGAAATGGAATTGGAACGAAAAAACATTGTTTTAGTCACAGGGTTCCAAGGAATTAATCGATACGAAGATGTGACCACGCTTGGTCGAGGAGGCTCGGATACAACCGCAGTCGCACTTGCAGCGGCCTTAAATGCGGACAAATGTGAGATTTATACAGATGTTGACGGTGTATACACCGCGGACCCGCGTATAGTAAAAGATGCGCATAAGCTTGAAGAAATAACATATGACGAAATGCTTGAATTAGCTTCTTTGGGAGCAAAAGTATTACATAATCGATCAGTAGAGCTTGCTAAAAAATATAATGTAGAATTAGTTGTTCGATCAAGTTTGACTCAAGCAGAAGGAACAATTGTTAAGGAGGAATGTAAAATGGAAAAAATGTTAGTAAGTGGTGTTGCTGCCGATAAAGATGTAGCTCGTATTGCAGTCATTGGAATTCAAGATAGACCGGGTAAAGCCTTTGACTTATTCAGTCTATTATCAAAAAATAATATAAGTGTTGATATTATTTTACAATCGATTGGTCGAGATGGTACAAAAGATATTACATTTACCGTTGCAAAGGGAGACTTGCAAGATGCGATTAAACTTATTGAATCAAATCTAGAACATCTTGAAGCATCCAGTTTCTTGTTTGATGATAATGTCGCAAAAGTTTCAGTTGTTGGAGCCGGAATGGCATCGAATGCAGGAGTGGCAACAAAAATGTTTGAAGCTTTATATGATGCAGATATTAACATTCATATGATTTCTACATCAGAGATCAAGATATCGGTATTAGTATCTGAAAAAGATGCGGATGATGCTGTAGTTGCTATTCATGACCACTTTAAATTGGGTGTACGATAACTAAAATGGTTACGATGGACGTTAGATTATGAACTAACGTCCATTTTTTTTTGCCCGATTGGCATACTTTCTTGAAATTTCTGGGAATTGATATTATAATGAGTATGCACTTTTAGAAAAGATAAAGGGGTCTATTATGGAAATCAAAAAGCAGTTGCAAAAAGAATTCGGACTACAGGCGTGGCAAGTTGAAAATACACTATCTTTAATTGAAGCAGGAAATACAATTCCGTTTATTTCTAGATATCGAAAAGAGCAGACGGGCTCACTTTCAGATGAAGTTTTACGCGATCTATCTGAACGCTTAACCTACTTAACAAACTTAGAGGCAAGAAAAGAGCAAGTTCGATCAACAATCCAAGAACAAGAGAAGATGACCGAAGAAATCAACCAGGCCTTGATTAAGGCAACGACCTTAGTTGAAGTCGAAGATATCTATCGTCCTTACAAGCAAAAAAAACGTACACGAGCAACGATCGCTAAGGAAAATGGTTTAGAGCCCTTTGCATTAACCCTCTATATGCAACAAACGACTGAAGATTTGGACCAACTAGCGCAAACGTATTTAAATGATGAAAAAGAAATTACGGAGATTGGTCAAGTGTTTGCAGGGGCCAAAGATATTATTGCCGAGATGATTTCAGATGATGCAGATATTCGTAAATATCTTAGAGACTATACATGGAACGTAGGTAAAATTGTAACCAAGACAAAAACAAAAGAATCTACAGTATATGACATGTATTATGAATATGACGAGCCGATTAAAAAAATTCCGGGTCATCGTATACTGGCAATTAATCGAGGGGAAAAAGAAAAAATACTTTCAGTAAAAATCGAGAGTGAAGATATACGTGCACTCGGCTATATTGATAAACAGGTCATACGTAATGATGGGTTTGTGGGACACGTATATTTAAAAGAAGCTATTGAAGATGCATACAAACGATTAATATTCCCATCCATTGAACGTGAGCTTCGTAGTCATATCACTGAGCTTGCAGAAGACGGAGCTATTAAAGTGTTTGGTAAAAATCTAGAGCAACTCTTATTACAACCACCGATTGCAGGAAAAACCATTCTTGCCTTAGACCCTGCATTTCGAACAGGATGTAAGGTTGCAGTTATCGACAAATATGGTCAAGTCTTGGATACTGGAGTTGTTTACCCGACACCACCCGTCAACAAGATTCAAGAAGCAAAAAAAACACTAGGTGCAATGATAAAAAAACACCGCGTGAATCTCATTGCTATTGGCAACGGAACAGCTTCAAGAGAAACGGAAAGCTTTACAGTAGAGATGCTAAAGGAAATGAAGAGTGACATTCAATACGTTATTGTAAATGAAGCGGGAGCATCCGTATACTCTGCATCAAAACTGGGAACCGAAGAATTTCCAGACTATGATGTGGCCCTACGTAGCGCTGTTTCTATCGGAAGGCGGCTACAAGACCCACTTGCAGAACTTGTAAAGATTGATCCTCAGTCAATTGGAGTTGGCCAATATCAGCACGATATGAATCAAAAAAAATTATCAGAAACCTTAACCGGTGTTGTTGAAGACTCTGTAAATCGTGTAGGTATTGATTTGAACACGGCCAGTGTGTCCTTATTACAATATATTTCAGGAATAAGTAAAGCCGTTGCTAAGAATATCGTTGTCTACCGAGAAGAAAAAGGTGAGTTCAAAACGCGAAAAGAGCTATTAAAAGTTGGAAAATTAGGACCAAAAGCCTTTGAACAATCGGCAGGTTTCTTACGTATTCGTAATGGAAAAAACCCATTGGATAATACAGGCGTACATCCGGAATCGTATGAGGCGACAGAAAAATTCATGAAATTGTTAGGGTTAGATATTCACTACGATGTGAATACCATGCTAAAAAAGCTATCAACAATCGACAATGTGAGTAAAATGGCAGAGGCCATTGGTGTGGGTGAACCAACACTGCAAGATATTATTTTAGAGCTAAAAAAGCCGGGGCGTGATCCGAGAGATGAGATGCCTAAACCGATTCTACGAAGTGATGTTTTAGAAATGGATGATTTAAAGATAGGCATGCGGTTAAGTGGAACAGTTAGAAACGTTATTGATTTTGGTGCTTTTGTTGATATTGGAGTACACCAAGATGGATTGGTACATATTTCAAAATTAAGCAAAAAATATATTAAACACCCTCTTGAAGTGGTATCCATCGGAGATATCGTTGAAGTTGAAGTGATTTCTGTCGATGTGGGTAAAAAACGTATTGGTTTATCGATGGTAAGTGAAGGGTAAATGGTAGGAGATAAAATGGTAGAACTTGTTCAAATTACAGTCAAAACAAAAACAATGGATTTATTTAGGTTCATGTTATTTCATGCATATTCGAGCTTTAGTGGAATCATTACAATGATTTTTGGATTAGGTTCATTAATCATGTTACCCATAACGTATTTTGTTTGGAAAGACACATTTGTTGCTATAATTTTACTCATGGTGGTCTTGATTTACGTGATTGTTACCCCTTTAAATATGTTGTCCCAATCAAAGCGTCAAGTTATTTCGAATCCGGTATTTAAAAATCCGATTACCTATCACATCAGTGATGAAATTTTTGAGGTACAACAATATACAGGGACGGTAAGGTTATTTTGGAATCAACTCTATCGTATTAAGAAAACGCCTTTTGATTTTTTGTTTTATGTTAATGAACAACAAGCCTTTATTATACCGGTAATAGCAATGAGCCAAGCAGATAAAAAAACCTTAGAGGAGATTATCGAAAAAGTCAAAGAGGAACTTCCGAAACCACCAACACTTATTGAGCGGTTACGCGGGCAAACAATGCAATCCGGCACAACTCCCATAAGTAAAGAACAAATAAACGTAACGAAAGCGTTAGAAGAGGACGAAGAGGGTGGTGAAGATGACAAAGCATAGTTATTCACCTGAACAAACCTATGCCATTGGAAAAGAAATCGGTGAAAAAGCAAAAGAAGGAGACGTCTTTTCCTTAATAGGTGATTTAGGTGTTGGCAAAACGGTTTTCACCAAAGGTTTTGCAGCAGGATTGGGCATAGAAGAAGATATTACAAGTCCCACATTTACTTTGGTCAATGAATATGATGATGGTCGATTACCTTTTTATCATTTTGATGTGTATCGAATCCAAGACGTTTCTGAAATCGAAGAGATAGGTTATGAAGAGTATTTTTACGGGTCAGGTGTTACATTAGTCGAGTGGGCGAATAAAATAGAAGCTCTCTTGCCTAAAGATACAAAAACGATTATTATTACAAAAGATTTAGACCAGGGATTCGATTATCGACAAATTCAGGAGATTATATGAAAATATTAGGAATTGAAAGTTCGTCCACAATTGCCTCAATTGCGATTGTGGAGAATCAACATCTATTAGGTGAATATACAATTAATCATACGCTAAAACATTCCAAAACACTCATGCCGATGATTAAGGAATTATTAGAACGACTAGAGTTAAAGCCAAAGGACATAGGCTTAATAGCTGTATCAGAAGGGCCGGGATCTTTTACCGGACTTCGCATAGGAAGTGCAACAGCAAAAGGACTTGCACAAGGCTTAGATATCCCCATAGCAAGCATACCAACCATGGAAGTATTAGCAAGTACAATTCAAGTTCCAAATGCTCAAGTACACGCAATGATGTATGCAAGGGCTCGAGAAGTTTATTATCAATCCTTTAGAATAGACTTTCATGACCGGACCTTCTTCTTAAAGCCACTTGAAAAACTAGAAACATATGAAGTTGAAGAGGTCATAAACCGCTTAAGGAAGACCTCAGAAGATATTTATGTCGTAGGCGATGCCGTCGAAAAGTTTAAAGAAGACTTATCGTCTCTCAATGATAATGTCCTGACGATATCACCTATATACACGAATCTTTTGGCAAAAAATGTTGCAATATTAGGGCAATCAAGGTATGATTATAATGATGTAATGACATATAGAGAACATCGGCCTTACTATCATAAAAAATCCCAAGCTGAAAGAGAATATGAAAGTAAACATGATGCAGACAATTCGAATTGAGAAAATGACTCGCGAAGATATTGAGAATATTGTTGCGATAGAAAATGCAACCTTTAGCATTCCGTGGACCATAGATAGTTTTGTTAAAGAACTTGAAAACAGTCATGCCCATTATTATGTGCTTAAGTTAGATGATCACCTTGCTGGATATGGTGGATTTTGGAAGATTATTGATGAAGGGCACATTACGAATGTAGCTATTTGTGAACAATACAGAGGAATGGGATATGGAAAGCGATTGATTCAAGAACTCCTAGAAGAAGCAAAAAAAATGAACATTCAACGCATGACCCTTGAAGTCAGAGAAAGCAATACACGTGCTATCAAAGCCTATGAAAAATTTGGCTTTATAATAGAAGGCAAGAGACGCCGTTACTATACTAACCCAATAGAAGATGCTATGATTATGTGGCTATCTTTATAACAAGGAGGATTTTTTAATGAGTACTATTCAAGAACAAGCGATTAACACGATACGAATTTTATCTGCTGAAGGCGTGCAAAAAGCAAATTCAGGCCATCCGGGTTTACCCATGGGTGCAGCGCCCATGGCATTTGAATTATGGGCTAATCACTTGAACCATAATCCCAAAAATCCAAAGTGGGATAATCGTGATCGATTTATTCTTTCCGCAGGACACGGTTCAATGTTAGTGTATTCTTTGTTACATTTGTTCGGTTATGGTTTAGAGATAGAAGATTTAAAGAATTTTAGACAATGGGATTCCTTAACACCAGGTCATCCTGAGTTTGGTCATACCGTTGGCATAGAAACCACAACGGGTCCTCTAGGTGCAGGATTTGCGACAGGTATCGGAATGGCTATGGCAGAAGCACACTTAGCGACAAAATTCAACAAAGACAAGTACCCAATTGTGGATCATTATACCTATGCTATTGTTGGAGATGGATGTTTAATGGAAGGGGTTACCGCAGAAGCAGCTTCCTTAGCTGGAACTTTAGCCCTTGATAAATTTATTGCCTTTTATGATTCAAATCAAATATCGATTGAAGGAAGTACAGATTTAGCCTTTACAGAAGATGTGGCTAAACGATTTGAAGCATATCACTGGCAAGTATTAGAAGTTGAAGATGGGAATGATTCAGTAGCCATCGGAAAAGCCATTGAAGAAGCCAAAGCCAATACAGAACAACCTTCATTAATCATTGTCAAAACAAAAATTGGTTTCGGTTGTCCGGCTAAAGAAGGTAAAGCAAGTGCCCATGGTGAGCCATTAGGACAAGAGAATCTCATTGCAACAAAAGAAAATCTTGGTATGCCTGTAGATAAAGAATTTTATGTATCTGAAGAAGTTCAAACCTATATTAATCAGTTAGCAGCTAAAGGTGCTGAAACAGAAGACGCTTGGAATACCTTATTTGACGACTATAAAAAAGCTTATCCTGAATTAGCGGCCCAATATGAAAAAGATATGAACGGCTTCATTGATGTTGAAGCATTAGACGCCAAAGATTTCTGGACCTATGATGAAAAACCCAATGCGACCCGTGCAACTTCCGGACAAGTCATTCAAAAACTTGTGAAGATTATTCCGAATCTTTTTGGCGGTTCAGCAGACCTGGCGCCATCCACAAAGACCTGGATGAATGACCAAGGTGAGTTTTCAAAAGACAATTATGCGGGAAAAAATATTCATTTTGGTGTTCGTGAATTATCAATGACAGCCATGGGGAATGGACTTGCTATTCATGGTGGATTAGTCGCATTTACAAGTACCTTCTTTGTATTTAGTGATTATATGAAGCCAATGATTCGTTTGGCAGCCCTTATGGGATTACCCCATACCTTTGTATTAACCCATGATAGTATTGGCGTTGGGGAAGACGGTCCGACGCATCAACCGATTGAGCAATTAGCCTCCTTAAGAACCATTCCGAATCTAGTGACATTTAGACCGGCAGATGCAAAGGAAGTAGCAGCGGGATGGTATTTTGCAGTGACCAATAAAAAACAACCAACGGCACTTATTTTAACACGACAAAACGTTGGATTCTATGAAAAGTCAGGAAAAGATGCCTTAAAAGGTGGATACATCTTGATAGATTCAGAAAAAGCGACACCGGACGTTATTTTAATGGCGAGTGGATCGGAAGTTGGTCAAATCGTTGAAGCGGCTGAGATGTTGAAAAAAGACGGTATTGACGCACGTGTTGTCAGCATGCCATCCATGGAATTGTTTAATGCACAATCCGATGAATACAAGGAAAGTGTATTACCTAAAGACGTACGTAAACGTGTAGCGATGGAAGCGGCAAGAACATTTGGATGGTGCCAATATGTTGGTTTAGATGGTAAAGTGATTGGACTTGACCGATTTGGTGCATCAGCTCCGGGAGAAAAAGTGTATGAAGAATTAGGTATGACTGCACAAGCGGTTGTTGAAGCTGTTAAAGCGTTATAGTACAATAAATATTAAATAAGGAGAGCATCCGCGAGGGTGCTCTTTTTGTTTGACCTATGCTTGACTTTTTTTTTGATAGCTTTATAATTAAGATGATTTGAATAAAAGGAATTTAGAAATGAGGCGCTTTATGTTAGATATTTGTTTGTTAGGTACAGGCGGGATGATGCCATTACCATATAGGTGGTTAACGTCATTGATGACACGGTATAATGGAAGTAATTTACTCATTGATTGTGGTGAAGGGACCCAGATTACAATGAAGTTACAAGGATGGAGTTTTAAGGATATAGATCAAATTTGTTTTACCCACTATCATGGTGACCATATCAGTGGCTTACCGGGGCTTTTGCTCACAATAGGCAATTCGGAACGTAGAAAACCATTACGTTTAATTGGGCCGAAAGGATTGCAGCGCATTGTTAATGGGCTTCGTGTCATTGCGCCGGAACTCCCTTTTGAAATAGAATTTATCGAATTAACGGAAGATGTTCAGATTATTGAAAGTAATGGATATATTATCCAAGCATTTAAAGTGAATCATAAAATTACATGCTACGGATATTCTCTTGAAATTCCTCGAAAAGGCAAATTTGATGCCCAGAAAGCAAAAGAACTAGATATCCCATTAAAATACTGGTCCCGTCTTCAAAATGGAGAGACCATTCAAGATGAAGAAAAAATATATACGCCCAACCTTGTTATGGGAGAAGAACGCAAAGGTTTGAAAGTTGCCTATTGCACCGATACACGTCCGGTTCAAAACATTATTCATGGTGCCCAAGGCGCGGATCTCTTTATTTGTGAAGGGATGTATGGTGAAAAGGCGGAACAAACGAATGCAGTTCAATATAAACATATGACTTTTGAAGAAGCGGCGACATTAGCAAAACAGGCAGAGGTCAGCGAATTATGGTTAACCCATTTTAGTCCGGCGCTTGTATATCCAAAAGAATTTTTACCGGAAGCAAAAAAAATATTTAAAAATACAAAAATAGGAAAAGACCGCATGACAAAAACACTTAAGTTTCGAGATTAAAGGTTGAATACATCCATATTTGTTCCGATATATATAATGAAAGCAATGAAAAGAATGGGGGAATCATGATGCGAAAAGTGCTACCGATTTTTATATTAATTTTGGTGATTGGTGGATTTGTATATTTTTATGGATTACAAGGAAGAGAAAATGAAAATGAAGAAAATAAGGGTGTGTTGACGGATGAAAAAATACTTGATTTGTCTCAATCGACCACAGAATTGGTGAACTTCATAAGCTCGGTTAAGGAGACGCCGGAGCAAGTTGTTCGTACAAATTCGATTATTCGAAAAATGACATACAGTGGCGAATATAATGAAGCAGAAATCGAAAGTCTTGTTAATATGCAACGAATGTTGTTTCAAGAAGAATTATTAGAACATAATCCGAGAGAGTTTCACCATATCATGATTCGCTCTGAACTAGAACAGTGGGAAGAAGCTGAATTAAAGATTATCGGTTCGGATTACCTACCTGCAAAATACCAATCGGAAGATACATCAATTGTAAAAGTTGTCTTTTTTACAAATGATCCAAACAGAGATATTTATGCCCAATATGTTTTAGTGAAAAATGCTCTCGATCAATGGGAGATAAAAGGTTGGATGGGGGCAGAACCTTTTGAAATCGTGAAATAAGGAGATTTATATGAATGACATAACTATATTAGCAATCGAAACATCGTGTGATGAAACTGCTGCTGCCGTCGTAGTCAATGGAAGAAAGATCTTGTCAAATGTTATATCTTCCCAGATTGATACCCATAAAAAGTTTGGTGGCGTTGTGCCGGAAGTAGCATCAAGAAAACACATTGAAAAAATTGACGTTGTAATTGATGAAGCGTTAGAAAAAGCAGCGTGCGCATTTTCAGATGTTGATGCAATTGCAGTAACCTATGGACCGGGACTTGTGGGAGCGCTCTTAGTTGGTCTTGCTCAAGCGAAAGCGTTGGCTTTTGCTCTTGATAAGCCCTTAATTGGTGTTCATCATATTGAAGGACATATTGCGGCCAACTATATAGAAAACGTAGAGTTTGAGCCTCCTTTTCTATGCTTAGTTGTTTCTGGTGGTCATACCCACTTGGTGCATGTTAAAGATTATAATGAATTTACTATTATTGGGAAAACAAGAGATGATGCGATTGGTGAAGCCTTTGATAAAGTGGCACGTTCTATTGGATTAGGATATCCCGGAGGCCCTAAGATTGATCGATTAGCGCCTGAAGGGGATGAAAAATATATAGAGTTTCCTAAAGCAAAAATCGAAGGCTATGATTTTAGTTTTAGTGGAGTGAAATCAGCTGTCCTCAATTACATGAACCAATGTAAGATGAAAGGTGAGGAAATTATTCCTAAACATATTGCAGCTTCCTTTCAATATGCCGTAGTTGAAGCAGTTGTTGAAAAAACATTTTTAGCTGCAGATGCATTGAAAATAGATAAAATAGCTATTGCCGGTGGTGTTGCAGCGAATTCAAAATTACGCACACGAATGCAGGAAGAATGTGATCAACGTAAAATTCAATTACAATATCCGTCTCCGATCCTTTGTACAGACAATGCGGCGATGATTGGAGCGGCTGCATATTATGAATTTATTCACGGTCGATATGATGGTATGGATTTGAATGCGATACCAAATCTAAAATTAAGCAATAAAAAAAGCGACTAAGTCGCTTTTTTCTATAAAATAAATATTACTCAGCTGCTGGAGCTGTAAATGAACGTGCCGCCAATTCGCTATCCATATTAAAAATAACAGCAGGATTGTTATCTGCACGTTTTAACTTTTGCACATAATTTTTAAAGGTTGCCATTTCTTCAACTTGTTCGTCAATAAACCATTTGAGGAAGCTGATTGTTGCATATTCTTTCTCTTCGGTCGCAATATTCATCAGATGATAAATTCGATCCGTAACAAACTTTTCATGTTCTAAAGAGTGCTCAAATAAATCAACAAGGTTATCATAATCAGCAGGTGGAGTGTCAAACCCTTTCATAACAATTGTTGCATCCATTTCATTTAAGAAGTTAAAGAATTTCATCGCATGAAATTTTTCTTCTTCAGCTTGGACAATAAAAAAGTTTGCAAAACCATCTAAGTCTTGTGTATATGCATAAGATGCAGCAGCAAGATATAGATGTGAAGAATAGAATTCGTATTTTATTTGTTCATTAATTTCATCAATTAGATTTTGACTTAACATATTAATACCTCCATTTATCATTTATTAGTTATCATACTTACATACCATATTATAGCATATATTAATGAAAATAGAAAAACAAATAAGGAAAACAGGAGCGAATATTATGAATATAAGTGCTATTATTCTTGCGGCAGGAAAAGGTAGTCGTATGAAAAAAACAATCAATAAACAATTTTTGGAAATTGAAAATAAGCCGATTTTATCATATACAATTGAAGCTTTTTTAGCAAGTAAGCGAGTGAGTGAGATAATCCTTGTAATCAATCCGCTTGAAGAAGACCTTATTGACAAAAAGATTATTCAATCAATTTCGAGTGAAAGAAAAAACATTATACGCATAGCCTATGGAGGACAAGAAAGATACAATTCGGTTTACAATGGATTAAAACAGTTAGAAATCGGATGCCAAGGGGTGCTTATTCATGATGGCGCTAGACCCCTTATATCAAAAAAAATCATTGAAAAGACAATAGCTGGTTTATCTTTCTATGATGGATGTCTAGTCGGCGTGAAAGCAAAAGATACATATAAAGTGGTTAATGCGAATATGGAAGTGAAACAGACGGTTAATAGAGAAGCTTTGTTTCAAATACAGACGCCTCAAGGATTTAAAAAAGAAGTTATACTCGAGGCATATGAAAAAGGTCAAGATCGTTTTGAGGGTATTACGGATGACGGAATGATGGTTGAACAATTTACAGATTATAAACTCCTTGTTATAGAAGGTGAATATAGTAATATAAAAATCACAACACCGGATGATTTAGAGCTTATGAAAACACTATTAAAAAATAAAGAAAAAATATGATGAAAAATGGTTGACAATGTCTTGGATGATATGATATTATATCTTTCGTTGCGGTACAAGAACATTCTAAAACAAACAAATAATTAAGAAATAGCTTGACATTATATGATGTGTGTGATATCTTAATTAGGCGTTAAATAACAAGTGATTCATTGATATGGAGAGGTGTCCGAGTGGTTTAAGGAGCTGGTCTTGAAAACCAGTGACTCCGAAAGGGGCCGTGGGTTCGAATCCCACCTTCTCCGTTATCAAAACCACCATTTATTTGGTGGTTTTGTTGTCTCGTTGGCGTATTAGCGCGTTTGGAGA
>ASRK01000129.1_pt1 | contig 13876 bp, 9 predicted proteins | sample 693218 | NCBI WGS metagenome assembly ASRK01 (sample SAMN02169240, study PRJNA158439) | bioreactor metagenome | isolation source: day 48 sample from continuous culture bioreactor inoculated with sediment... | place: Germany: Bremen
TGTCTTCCCGCCACGATTGGCTCCTGTCAAAATATTAATAGGCCGGTTCTTATCTAGATGGATTGTGTTCAAAGTGATTTGACTTGGCTCTAATGTCATTCCTAAATTCAGATGAAAGAGTCCCTTGACCTTATAATCTCGCCCCCACTCAGGAATAGCCATTTCAAAACCTCTTTTTTTAAGCTGATTATGCATAGTTACTCCCACATCATAATAGGGTAAATCCTGGTGAAGTATACTGAGCACTTGCAAAATTTTCTGGGTGAACTGATCACAGAAGCTGATTAATTGCAACATTGCCGGTTCCACTATTTTTTCCAGGCTATTTAACGCATCCGGTGGCGCAACAGTTTCTTTTGCAAATATTTTTCGTGGTATAAGCATAACTTCTTTTACACCTTGGGTAACATAATATTCGATTTTTTTATCAAATCGTCCATACTTAAATTCTTCTTCACTGACATCTAATAGAATCGCTTCGACCGGCTGTAAATAGTCATTTAAATTCAAACCGATTTTAATGCTTTTCACACCTTCTGAAAGGGATTTAATTTTCTCGACATCACGAATAAAGGCTTCATAGAGCCTTGAATGGACAATTTCCTGAAGCAGTTCATGATATTGGATAAGTCCGGGAGATTTTATCTTTGCTTGATGAAAATTTTCCAAAAGATCCTCAAGCATATTTCGAATATTATCCACTTCTGACACGCGTTTAATCAAATTATACACCGTTGCTTCTTTTTCGAAGGAAAACTTGCTTAATGTCATTTGATGATAGGCATCTTGTCCATCCATTAAAAGCTTTTCAAATAGGTCTGGATTGTTCACAAAGTCATCTAATATTCCTTGTCGATATTGAATATCGTCTATGTTGACCGGTACATCACCAAGCAATGTATACAAATCCTCTTGTTTTTCCGCTTCAAAATAGTCAAAAAACCAATCGATACCTATATCATTCATGTCTTTTTTGGATAGGCCAAATGTCGTTTTTTCTGAATCTATCGTCCACAACAAACTCATGACTTGTTTACTCATATTACACCCCTATCACATATCTTTTATCAACTGTTCATAAGTAACACCATATTTAAGTGCGATTTCTCTAGCATAGCTTTTTCCCAAGGGCTCCTGCTCAATCATATAATACGTACTTTTATCATGTTCCATTTTCGTTGTCATACTTATCAAACTATTCTCCAATTGCTTCAAATCTTTTTGAGAAAGTTCTCCTAAAACCTCCTCATACAACTCATGTAAATGTGTATTAAAAACAAAGGGAGTACCTGCTTTCATCATTGCCAAAACACCTTGGGTCGCAACACTTAAACTTTCCAAATGGCTTGTCCCTGCAAAAGATTCATTTAACAGCATTAAGGACCGACCTGTTGTTCGCTTAAAGTTTTCTACAAAAAGTTCACATTCTCGGCCAAATTTCCCTTTATCAACAGACTCTTTTTCTAAGGCAGGAAAATGGGACTGAATCGTATCCACTAAGCTAATCCGAGCTGTCTTTGCGGGAACGAATAAGCCCAATTGTCCCATTAATTGTATTTGTCCGATGCATTGCGTATATGTGGTTTTGCCACCACGATTGGCTCCTGTTATTAAAAAAAACTTCCTATGTGGCTGCATATGAAAATCATTTAAAACGATGTCCTGAGCATTGAATGACTCTTTGATTGCCAGGTTAATATTATAGCCACCGGTAAACTCTAGGCAACTTTCCTCTTCAATGATTTCAGGCTTTGTAATCGGAAGACCTTTTTCTTCCATTTTTTTAAATAATTGGTAGCTCGAACTATAAAATGCAATCTCTTCATAAAGTTGAATAAAGGGTTTTATATCAACACGTTCATAGGCCTTGATAAATTTTTCTAACTTTTCCTTATGTTCTCTAAGTGCATATTCAATCTCCTCCAGTATATTATAGTTCATTTTTTGAACTTTAAATACAGGTACATAACTGGAAATACGTCGATCCAAAAAAGTTTGGTCATCGGCCAATGCATCGGAGACATGTCGAAATGCTTTTGGGTACCGATATTGATGACTATCGACTTGGGTTACTTGAGCAAATTTGGGACGCATTCCTGATGTCATCGAAACGGATAATGTGGCTCCTTTTATGGTATTGAAAATATAATGAATCTCTTTTAAGTCACTCTTCATGGACTTATATTCATTTGTCAACAAGTTAGCATACACACTATCTCTTAATGCCACCAATCCCGTCGATTCTAATCTATAATACCTTAAAATTTGATCAAGTTCCTCAAGACTGCTTATGGCTTTTTCCATGGTAATTAACATATCAATAATTCGATACAAGTTCGATACTTTATATAAATCTGAATGATATAATGGCTTTAGCTTATAAAACTCTTCTAAGGAATGTATAAGCTCGTCTAACAATCCTTCGTTCATCATAAAATCTTTGAGTATGGATTGACGAAATTCAATTGTCTGAATATCCATGCATAAGGAATAAAGAATCTCATCATTCGAAAGAAGTTGTTCATAAACTTCTTCCAAATTGAGATTCTCTATGATTTTGTGTTCAATTGTATTTTTAATACTGGATTCAAGCCATAAAATACTTTCAAATTTCATCTGCGCTCCTCAACATTTTCTCCAACGATTCAAAACCATCTATGCATTTACTTACATCCTTGGGTACATGTGTTTCATCCTTCTCAAATGCTTGGCCACCTACGATAATTTTACATGATTCACACGTCTCCTTAAGACGTTTTATTAAATTAACAAGTGAATCATTTAAAGATTCGGATGTTAAAGACAATGCAATAAATTCAGGTCGTATTTGCTCAACAAACCGAATAACTTCACCTGTTGGAATATTGGCCCCTATATAATAAGGCTGATATCCTAATATATTAAAATAATCTGCGACCATTCGAATACCTAAGGTATGTTGTTCTCCTGACAAAGCCATACACAAAACACTGCCTCTTGTAGGGGTCTTACGCTCAATACTCTCAGACACATAACTGACCATGCGCCAAACGCATTCTGAAATATAGTGCTCTTTTGCAATAGATATCTGTCCGTTTTCCCATAAAGCCCCTACTTCATATAACAAGGGTTTAAACACATTCTCATACAATCGAATAATTACATGCTCCGTCATTTTTATATTCTTTACGATGGCAATGGCTTCTCGTTCATTGCCTTTAATTAACAAGTCTAATAGCTTGTTTCTTAATTCTTCTTCGTCTTTTAATTCTTTATTCTTTTCAATGCTTTCTCGTCCAAGTAATTGGTCGACGGATATATCAAATATATCCGCCATAACCATTAAACTCTCTTGGTTTGGAAAGCGTATATCTTTTTCATAATTTGCAATCGTTGTTTGGCCGACACCAAGACGACCACCTAACTCCTTTTGGCTCATATGATGTGTTTTTCGAATTTCTTTTAGGATCATTCCAAATGATTTCAAAGTTATCACCTCTACATCATTTTATCACATAACGTGATTACTTGTCCATCCTTTTATATGCTTTCCCATTGATTGGTTTGTCCGGATTTCACCAACTGATCAATAATATGCATATTCATCCGGCTATCTTCTAATGATAAGGGAACATCTATACCATCTTTAACTGCTTTTGCAAAGGAATCTAGCATTTGGCCATATTGATTGGTCGGTTCAAACTCAATAACACGTTGTCCTAAGCTTGTTGTCACGATAATTTTTCCTTTAATATCGTCTAAATCGTTAAAAGGAATAAGAACTTCAATCGTTCCGCCGCTTCCATAAATTTTCACTTCCTGCATTGGATACATGGCTGTACCTACTGTAAATAAGACTCGTGTTTTTCCAAAGTCTAATATTGCAGATGAGAGTATGTCCGTTCCAAACACATCGGAATACGTTAACTTCGATACCACAGATACAGGATCTTGTTCAAGAATATATCGCGCCGAATTAATTGCATAACACCCTATATCCATCAATGCACCACCGCCATATTCCTTGATATTTCGAATATTGTTTTCATCTTGATTGTTGTAGGAAAAAATTGTATGTATGGTCTGAACTTCACCAATACCTGAGACTTTCATAAGCTCTTGAACTTTTTTCCATTTGGGATGAAAGCGATACATAAAGGCTTCCATGATTTTGACACCCTTGTTTTTTGCATAGGCAATTAATTCGTCGGTTTCTTTTGCATCCAGCGTGAAGGGTTTCTCACAAAGCACATGTTTCTTGGCATCAATTGCCTTTTTCATCCATTCTAGATGCATATGGTTTGGCAAGGGAATATAGACAGCTTCAATCTCCGGATCCTCAAGTAGAGCTTCATAACTTCCATAGATTTTTGGTATATCCCATTTCAGCGCTACTTTTTCTGCCTTTTCTTTATTTCGAGATGCTAAAGCCACCAACTCAACTTCTTCAGATTGACTTAGGGGAAGCATGATTCGTGTTAACAAATGTCCCGACGCTCCTAATGCACCCATTTTTAGTTTACTCATTATAACCCAACTCCTTTTCGTGTAATAGTCTTATCATATCACAGTTATCTATTGCTTTTCAAACTAATTTATGCTAAACTTATCAAGTTTGAATATATCATTTTCACGATTATGGAGGTCCATTTTGTTAAGTGCAAATAATGTAAGTTTAAGTTTTAGTGACAAGCAACTTTTTAAGAATGTTAATCTACAATTTAATCATGGTAATTGCTATGGTGTTATTGGGGCAAACGGTTCCGGAAAGTCTACTTTTTTAAAGATTTTATCCGGTGAAATCGAGCCCAATACCGGCGATGTAACCAAAACCCCGGGAGAACGTATTGCGGTGTTGAAACAGGACCATTTCCAATACGATGCTGAAACCATTTTAGACACGGTTATCATGGGACATGAACGATTGTATCAAATCATCCATGAAAAAGAAGCGCTTTATGCTAAAGAAGACTTTACCGAAGAAGATGGCGTTAAGTCAGCCGAACTCGAAGCAGAATTTGCTGAATTAGATGGATGGGATGCTGAGTATGATGCAGAAAAACTTCTGATTGGTTTAGGTATTCCTAAGGATCTTCATCAAGTCAAGATGGGCGATCTTAACGGATCTGAAAAAGTCAAAGTTTTATTAGCACAAGCTCTATTCGGAAATCCACACACTTTATTACTCGATGAGCCCACTAACCATTTGGATTTTAGAACCATCAACTGGCTGGAAGAATTTTTAATCGAATATCCAAATACGGTCATTGTTGTATCCCATGATCGTCACTTTTTAAATAATGTATGTACGCATATTGTTGACATTGATTTTGGCAAAGCAAATCTTTATATTGGTAACTATGATTTTTGGTATGAATCCAGTCAATTAATGTCACGAATGATTAATGATCAAAACAAAAAGGCTGAAGATAAAATCGCTGAATTAAAAGCATTTATCGCACGCTTTAGTTCAAATGCCTCAAAAGCCAAGCAGGCAACGTCTCGTAAAAAAATGCTGGATAAAATTAAACTTGAAGATATTAAACCCTCTTCAAGACGCTATCCTTTTGTAAGCTTCGCTCAAGATCGGGAAGTCGGCAAAGAAATCTTACGTGTCGAAGGATTATCAAAAACTATTGATGGTGTTAAATTATTAAATAATATTAGTTTTACCCTGAATAAAGATGATAAAGTTGTTGTTTTAAGTCGTAACGAGCAAGCTCGAAGCGCTTTATTCAAGATTTTAATGGGTGAAATGGAGCCGGATGAAGGCGAATATACATGGGGTGTTACCGTAACAAAGGCTTATCTTCCAAAGGATAATTCAAAGTACTTTGAAGGGTCTGAGCTCTCCCTTGTGGATTGGTTACGTCAATATTCTAAAGAGCAAGATGAATCTTTTATTCGCGGCTTCCTCGGAAAAATGTTATTTAGTGGCGATGAAGCACTGAAAAAAGCTTCTGTTTTGTCCGGTGGTGAAAAAGTTCGATGTATGCTGTCCAAAATGATGCTCTCCGGAGCTAATGTGGTCCTTCTCGATGAACCGACAAACCACCTTGACCTTGAATCCATCCAAGCTGTCAATGACGGTCTTATTAGCTTTAAGGGAAATGTTATTTTCTCCTCACATGATCACCGATTCATTGAAACAGTTGCAAATCGTGTTTTCGAAATCACACCTCAAGGTCTCGTGGACCGCTTATCCGATTTTGATGAGTTCTTAGAAAACGATGCCTTACAAGCAGAAATCGATGGGATGTATAAGTAAGTCAAGATAAATACGAGAATATAAATCATAAAAAGCAGGTCGCCTACGCTTGGGAGCGCAAGTCCTAACGTCAGATAGTCATATGGTCCCAAATCACTTTAGTGATTCGGGACCATATGACTATCTGAAGTCAGGACTAGATTTCCCATGATGCGTAAACGACCTGCTTTTTATTCGGTATCCTCAATTTAAGAGTGAGAACATTGAAGTATTAACTTCCACTATTAAACATTTAGATTTTAAATTGTTTCATCATTTCGTCTAATGCTTTTGCGGATTCGAGGTTTTCGTCTGCAATGCGTAAGAAGTTTTTGGTATCTTTTGCTATGGTTGCCATATTATCTCTGATTTGATTGATTCCTTTGGCACCATCGTGTGTTGAATCAGATACTTTTGACATAGCGGTATGGATGGTATCCATTGATCCAAACAATTCTTCTGACGTTGCACTCAAATCTAACATGATTTCATTAAAGGCATCTGAGTCTTCATTGTATTGTTGTCCCAAGTCGGATAATTTTTCATAATCTTTGAATACTTTTGAATCGATAAATGTTAAAATATCTTTTGAGTCATCCACCAAAGAATTCACTACGTCTTCAATGCGTATTGTTACACTTCGAATATCTTCCACCATTAACGAGGAGGACTCTGCTAGCTTCTTGATTTCTTGAGCTACAATTGAAAATCCTCGACCTGATTCACCCGCTCTAGCCGCTTCAATGGATGCGTTTAAGGCTAATAAATTGGTTTGATCGGTTATGTCCAAAATAGCTTCAAGCAATTCATTGATTTTCGACACTTCTGAAGCACTTTCAATCGCTATGGTCATCTTTTCTTTTGCACTCGCATACATTGCTTCTGCATCTTTTTTGGAATCTACCGCATCTTCTTTCATCTTAATGGCTCGATGACTTATGTCACTCGACATGACGGAACCATTACTTGCCCGTTCAGCAATAACTTCAATTGCATTCCTTGCTTCACCAATGATTTGAGCAACTTCTTCTGCATTTTGTCGTGTTGCATTCATACTATTTGATATGTTTATCGTGCTGTCTTCTGTTTCTCGAGTTATCTCAGTCAACACGGATAAATTGTTTCTAATCTCTTGAAAACTACGATTGATTAGACTTGAACTTGCTGTGATTTTCAAAACAATCTGACGGATGCCTTGATTTACACGGTTAAAGGCCTTAGCAATTAATCCGAACTCATCTTTTTGTTCTATTTGTATCTCTTCTCTAAAGTCATACTCTTGATACTTTTTCGTATGTCCTAAAATGATGTTCAATGTTTTTTCAAGAGGAACAATAATTGCAATAACAAGAATCACTGAAATGAAAACGACAAGCAAGGTACTTATAAGTAATTGGTTTCGCATGGAATTTTCAATAACTTTCAAATCGTCCACATAAATACCTGTTCCAACAATCCATCCCCAGGGTTCATATTTTTCGACGTAAGACAGCTTTGGCTGATCTGATGTAAAGCCATTTTCCGATACTTTTGGCCACATGTATTCTACAAAACCCTTGCCATCTTCATTCGTCAAACGAACAAAGGCTGAAAAAAAGTTTTCTTGAGTTCCATTAGCTACATTATATCTTGGATCATCAAGAACGGTTCCGTCTAATTCAGGAGATGTTGTATGCATAATCATGGATGGAATGGGTAGTGCATCATCATTAACCCAAAAATACCCAACACCATTATCATAGCGTAACTTTTTTATTGCTTCTAAAGACATCTCTTTTGCTTCTTCTTCAGTTATGCTACCTTGGTCTACCATATTATGGTAGTCACTTATGATACCGAGTGGCATCTCAACAAGTTCAACAAGTTTTTGTTCTGTGCGTTGCTCAACAATCCCATTAAATGTGGGTAATACAGAAAATAAAATCAATACAACAAATGCCATAATAATGACTATTGCCAAAGAAAACAACTTATATCTTAACTTGATATTACGCATAAGTCCTCCGTTTATATTATATTTCTAAAAGTACTTTTTGAAGAATTCCTTGATTCAAGTAATAGTCGATGTCAACAGCACTGTCAAGTCGAATACGTACCTCGAATACTTTAACCTTACCGTCAGCACTTTCAGCAACGACTTTGACTTTATCCATTGGCTTCGAGCCTGCTAGTCCTTCAATGCGATAGGTTTCTCGCCCTGTCAATCCAAGTGCTTCACTTGATTCACCCGGTAAAAATTGTAGTGGTAAAACACCCATTCCCACCAAGTTACTTCGATGAATACGCTCATAACTTTCTGCAATGACCGCCTTAATACCTAAAAGGTTCGTTCCTTTCGCCGCCCAATCTCTTGAACTTCCGGTTCCGTATTCTTTACCGGCTAAAACAATCAATGGAATGTTTATTGATTGGTATTGCATTGCTGCATCAAAGACGGACATGACTTGACCATTTTCTTCCATGGTTGTATATCCACCTTCAACACCATCGGCTAATCGATTACGAATACGTATATTTGCAAATGTCCCTCGCATCATAACTTCATGATTTCCACGTCGTGATCCATAGGAATTAAAGTCTAAACGATCTACCCCCATACTTGCTAAGTAGATTCCTGCCGGTGAGTTCTTGCTAATACTACCTGCCGGAGAAATATGGTCTGTTGTAATTGAATCTCCTAAGGACAATAGAACTTTTGCATTGGTTATATCTTCAATAACCTCTTTTTTCTCAAGGTTTTTAAAGAAATCCGGTTCACGAATATATGTAGAATCTTCTTCCCACTCATAAAGCATACCCGTTGGCGCTTCAATCATATTCCATTGATTATTGGCTTCATAGATTCCTTTATACTCTTCAATAAACATCTCATGTGACACCGCTTCTTTTACTGCTTCTTTCAATTCACTATTGGATGGCCATAAGTCTTTGAGGAAAACCTCTTTCCCTTCTTTGTCCTTACCAATGGCTTCTGTTTTAAAGTCGATGTCTAATGTTCCTGCAAGGGCATAGGCAACAACTAACATTGGTGACGCTAAATAATTGGCCTTCACATGCTGGTGAATACGCCCTTCAAAGTTACGGTTACCACTAAGTACTGAACCAACTAACATATCATTATCGATAATTGCATTTCTTACCGGTGCATCAAGGGGGCCACTATTTCCGATACACGTCGCGCATCCATAACCGGCAACATTAAAGCCTAGTTTTTCGAGACTTTCTAAGACGTCGGCTTTTTTTAAGTAGTCCGTTACTACTAAAGATCCCGGTGTCAGACTTGTTTTTACATAGTTTGGCACAGTGAGTCCTGCTTCAACTGCTTTTTTAGCAATGATTCCCGCTCCGATCATAACTGATGGATTTGATGTATTGGTACAGCTTGTAATTGCAGCTATAACGACGTCTCCGGTTCGAAGTTCCGATGGTTGTCCATCTTGATCTTTCCAACCGTCAAGCAATACTGTTTTATCCAAATCGGTTTTATCAATCCCATATCCACCATCTTCAACCGCTTTTGTTGCGACTTCTCTGAATTCTTTTTTTAGATCATCTAAAGCCACTCGGTCTTGTGGACGTTTAGGTCCGGCCAAGCTTGCTGTTAAGGTCGTTAAATCAAGCTCAATCACTTGACTATATTCAACTTTGGTCTCTATATCAATTCCAAATAAATTCTGTCGCGATAAATATTCCCGTACTAAATCAATTTTTTCTTCTTCTCGCCCGGTCATTGCCATATATTCTAATGTTTCCTCATCTGCGGCAAAATATCCCATAGTTGCACCATATTCCGGTGACATGTTTGAAACTGTTGCGCGGTCCGGCAATGTTAATGATTGTACTCCGGGTCCGAAATATTCAACGAATTTACCGACAACATTGTTTTGGCGGAGAAGTTCCGTTACACGAAGGGCAAGATCTGTTGCTGTAACCCCTTCTTGAAGTTGTCCTTTCATATGAACGCCTACAACTTCAGGCGTCACAAAATAAAGCGGTTGTCCAAGCATTCCCGCTTCAGCTTCTATACCACCAACACCCCAGCCTAATACGCCGATGCCGTTAATCATCGTTGTATGGGAATCTGTTCCTACCAATGTGTCCGGAATTAACATTGTTCCATCTTCCGTCTCTCGCTCTGCCACAACGGTTGCAAGATATTCCAAGTTCACTTGGTGAATAATACCGGTTGATGGTGGTACTGCTCTGAAATTTTCAAAAGAATTTTGAGCCCACTTTAAAAATCGATAGCGTTCATGATTACGTTCAAATTCTTTTTCAACATTAAATCTTAATGAATCACCTGTACCGTAAGCATCTACCATAACTGAGTGATCAATAACTAGATCAACAGGGACTAATGGGTTAATAACACTTGGGTCTTTTCCCATTCTAGCTACCGCATTACGCATAGCTGCTAAGTCAACAACAGCGGGAACACCTGTAAAATCTTGTAATACAATTCGTGATGGGATAAATCCAACTTCTTTGACTTCTTCTGTTTCTCCCCAATACAATAATTGATTAATATGTTCACTCGTAATGAGATTCCCGTCATAATTTCGAATTGCATTTTCCAATAAAATTTTTATGGTTTTTGGTAAACGCTCCAAATTAACACCTGTAAGTTCTTGAAGCTTATTTAAGTTAACATATTGATACGTATTCCCTTTGAAATCAAATGTATCCATTATGTCTTTTTTCTTAAAATCGATCATTTTCTTACCTCCTTATAGCATGATTAGTCATAGTAAAATATACCACATTATGACAATTTAATCAATTGCATCAATAGAGTTTCAATGATAAGCTCAATGCGCCGTGACACCATGTATCTTTTCACGCTTTTCCTTATATACAATTTTCAATAGAATGGGTGTAATTAGTGTTGTTACTAAAACAACAATAATGACAGGTGCAAAATGTTCTTCTCGTATCAACCCCACTGCAGCCCCTTTATTGGCAACAATCAAAGCCACTTCACCACGCGAAACCATACCAATACCTATTTTTAAGGATTCGTTTTTGGTAAATCCGGTTAAGCGTGCACCAATACCACAACCAATGACTTTTGTTAATATTGCAACAGCTATTAGTAGTAAGGAGAAAAATACAATATTCCAGCTCATTGAATGAATTGACGTTTTAATTCCTATACTTGCAAAGAAAATTGGTGAAAAAAGCATATATGAAGTGATTTCCACTTTTTCTGCAACGTATTCATTACTTTTTAAATTACTGATGATTACACCTGCCAAATATGCACCTGTGATATCGGCAATTCCAAAGTATTCTTCTGCGACATAAGCTAATATTAAACATAGAATAAAGCTATAGATTGGTATACGGCGTTTACGCCCGTATTTTCTGGTCATGTATTTAAATCCTTTGTAAAATACAACCGCACATACTGCTGCAAAAACAAAGAATAGTGAAATACGCATAATAATACTCAATATACTGACAGAACTATCCCTAAAACTAATGACAAAAGTCAAAATAATAATACCAAGAATATCGTCAATGACTGCCGCTCCTAAAATTGCTGTTCCTGATTTTGATTTTAATTTTCCCATCTCGCGAAGTGTCTCTACTGTTATACTTACCGATGTCGCTGTCAAGATAACCCCAATAAAGATATTTTGTAATAGGTCAATTTTTGACATTTCTGCAAAATCTCCGGCGAATAATGCAGCCGCTAAGAATCCACCAATTAGAGGAACGCCTACGCCGAAGGCCGCAATAATGAATGATGCTTTTCCAGTTCGTTTAAGTTCCTTCACATCGGTTTCCATACCTGCTGTAAACATAAGTAAAATAACACCAAGTTCCGCCATTTTGTTTATAAATTCTGTTTCTTCTAAAATATTTAAAAAAGTCGGTCCCAAAATCACCCCTGCCAAAAGTGCGCCAACAACCTGTGGCATCTGAACCCTTCTTGTTAAAAGTCCAAAAAGTTTTGTACTTAACAATATAATTGCTAAGTCTAAGAAAAAGTCATACGATAACATGGTCAGCCTCCAAATATTAATGTTTTTTTAAAAAATAAGTGATTTTTCTAGAATGATGACATCCATACGTTCTCCGGTTTTTGTACTGATATCATTATGAATGGATATAACTTTACATCCGGTGATTTCTTCAATCATCTCTTCCAATTTTGGTCGAATGATTTCCTCCAATTGGTATCGCATTTCCTTAACCAAGGCTTTACCTTTTTCTTCTCTTGCTAATTCTTTTTCCGCCGCGGTTAATACGCCTTTTAATCGAATAATAATCATATCATCAATAATGTAGGTTTTTGCAGATTCTGCACCTCGACCCAATTGTTTTCGTTGAAACGTGATCATACTTGAACTAATATGCGCTTCCATTTGTCCTTTTTCCATAACAGCCTCCATAATATTCGTGCACAAAAAAAGACCAATATGAACACACTAAATCTAGCTATCATATTCGGTCCACAACTTTGCTTGCTTTTGCACTCAATTTTATTTACCAACGATTTGATTTCCACTCACTATTATATGCCTCCAAAATCTTAAAGTCAAATATGGTAATAGTGTTGATGCATTTATTCATTTTTGTCATTTTTTATGGTATTTTTACTTTTTTTGCTATTGCCACTGTATATTTTTTGTGCATTTCGCACATTAAATGATATCTTTTCTCATTTCCAATTTCAGATATGCACATTTAATTTATTAAAATTTCATAAAAATCATCATTTTTCAAATAAACAGGACAAAAAAAGGTGGCTAAAACCTCAAATTCGAGGCATTAACCACCTTTTTCTTTATTTCTATTTACTCACTTCTTCATTTCCTTCAAAAACTCGAATATACATATCTTTGATTTCACTTATTAAGGGATATCTTGGATTGGCGCCTGTACATTGATCATCAAAGGCATTTTCACTCATTTCATCTAGTGTAGCATAGAATTTTTTTGGAGAAACTCCGGTTTCTTTGATTGTTTTTGGAATGCCTACTTTTTCTTTTAAAGCATCAATGGCTTTGATTAAGTTTTCAACTTTTTCTTCTTCGGTTTTACCACCTAGCTGCAAGTAGTCAGCAATACGCGCATATCTCCATTTTGCATTTGGATATTTATATTGTGGGAAGGCTGCTTGCTTTCTTGGATTATCCACTGCATTAAAACGTATAACTTCATTAATTAGCAATCCATTCGCTACCCCATGGGCTATATGATGTGTTGAACCTAACTTGTGTGCCATTGAATGACATACACCTAAAAAAGCATTGGCAAAGGCCATTCCTGCCATGGTTGATGCATGGGCCATTTTTTCACGGGCTTTGATATTCGTCGTACCTTCGTTATATGCATCCGGCAAATACTTAAAGATTAAGCGTATCGCTTCTAATGCTTGGCCGTTTGTATATTCTGAAGCTAATACAGAAACATAAGCTTCTAATGCATGTGTTAAAGCATCAATCCCCGATGCAGCTGTTAAACCTTTAGGCATATTCATCATCAATTCCGCATCTATTATAGCCATATCCGGTGTTAATTCATAGTCCGCGAGCGGATACTTGACATCTGTTGTCTCATCTGTAATGACGGCAAAAGGTGTCACTTCTGAGCCTGTTCCTGCTGATGTAGGAACCGCAACCATCATTGCCTTTTGTCCCA
>ASRK01000131.1_pt1 | contig 13831 bp, 11 predicted proteins | sample 693218 | NCBI WGS metagenome assembly ASRK01 (sample SAMN02169240, study PRJNA158439) | bioreactor metagenome | isolation source: day 48 sample from continuous culture bioreactor inoculated with sediment... | place: Germany: Bremen
GTCTCCTGCATCTTTGCGTACTTGCTCCGTCATTTTTCTTAAGACACCCTTATGGTATACACGTTCTTCTCCGTCCTTTGATTTAAAGAACTCCAATATATCTAAACCCGACGTCCACAATGGATCATCCGTTGGATAATGGTGGGTTGATATAAAATCTAAGGGCACACCATTGTCAGTACAGTAATCCACCGTATCTTTAATCCATGCATTACACGATGTAGCCGGTCCACCTACTTTTAACTTATTGTCAATTTTTTTTATCGTTCTTGCCGTTGATTCATACAACTTAAAGTACTCTTTTTGATCTCCATCAAAGAAAAAGAATAGATTGGGTTCATTCCAAACTTCAAAAAACCAAGTTCTTACTTCTTCTAGACCGTACCTTTCGATCAAATGTTCAACCAAACGCTTAATTAATTCTTCCCATTCGCCATATACTTTGGGTGGCGATATATTCCCTTTATAATGAAATACGGTTCTATCCCCTTTTGCGATAGCCGATGGCATAAATCCTAACTCGATAAAGGGTTTCATTCCATGATCCAACAACCAGTCAAAAATATTATCAATATTGACAAAGTTATAAACTAAGCCCAGTTCCTCACCCGTGTAAGTTTTTTTCATGATTAGGGTACTCATTCTGTCATCCAACAATCCATGGAAACGTACATATTTAAAACCTAATTCTTCATGTGCCCGTTTCAATTGTTTTCTGTAATCTTCTCTTAGCCCCGTATAAGCATTAGAACTACCTACACACATTTCCCAATAATGGGGAAATGGCGTTACCATATTTTTATCAATCACAAATTCGATCATTCTTCAATACCTCCATGGCTTTATAGTTTGGTATCCCATTGACCACAGAATGGATCAACCGGTGACACACCCTTAAATTCACTTCTGCCTAGTAGTTTTTCAACAACTGCATCAATGACACTTGGCGCATGACAATAGGCATTAATGAAGGTCCCAATCATCGGCACATCATAGAGATGATAGGGGTTTCCAACACTAACAAAAAGCGTCGGCACTTCATGAACAAACCAAGGAAGGTTATTTCCTGCTCCGAACAAGGTATGCCAATTGATTCTGGTAACTGTTTTATTACTTGAATTTTCAATGTTTCCAATATAGAAAACCAGATCATACTTAGCTTTAAAATCCTCTACCTTCGTATCCGTGAAGATTGTCTCCATTGTCTCCGGAACATACTTGGTCACCTGAAAACCTTCTTGAGTCAATAAGCGCTCAAAGTGTGTATAGACCCGATCATTCGAATCAAAATCACCTAATATCTGGAGAAGAACTCGTTTATATTTATCCGGTCCTATCGGTAAAAGGCCCTTCACATCTTTAACAAGGGTAATACCGTCATCCGCAACGTGCTTAGCTATATCCTGGTGATCTTTACATCCAACGAGAGCAAATGGGTCTCCAGTTATCTCATCCACGTTGTCGCTGTCTAAAAGTCTGGCCACCTTTAAGCCCAGAATACTTGTAAGGGCTTCTTCTAGTCGTTCTTTCGATAAAAGCCCTTTCTTATACCCTTCTTTCATATACTGAACATCTTCTTCCAGGTCTTTGGTAAAGAGAAACATATCACAACCGTTTTCAATAGCCATAGGAACCGCTTGGCTTCTTTTGGTTGACGACATAAGACCAACCATAGGCGATGCATCCGTAATAATAAGACCATTGAAACCCATTTCCTTTCGAAGATAACCCATCAAAATGTTCTTAGACACTGAAGCCGGTATCACTTTTTGACAAGGCTTTCCGTCTATATGCTCTTCCATGGCCGGCATAGCAATATGTCCTACCATAATCGTTTCTGCTCCTTCAGCAATCAATTGACGGTATACTTTGCCGAAACTGGCTTCCCACTCTTCAAGAGATAGGCTATTAACAGAAGTAACCAAATGTTGATCCCTACCATCAACCCCATCTCCTGGAAAATGTTTTACCGTAGGAATAACACCATGTTCAGTCAGTCCTTTAATATATTCAGATGCCATGGAAAGCACCTTGTCCTTATCACTTCCATAGGTTCTTACGTTCGTGATGGGATTCATAAAGTTCATATCAATATCGACAATGGGTGAAAAGGACCAGTTAAGACCAAGGGCCCTTCCCTCACTACCACAAACTCTACCTAATTCATATGCATGAACCGGTTTATCTGTAGCGCCAATTAGCATTTGGCGTCCCACATAGGTCCCTTCAAAGGTTGCACCTGAGCCTCCATCTTCTAGGTTAGCTGCAAGAAGCATAGGAATCTTTGCATTTTCATTGATCGTATCCGTAGCCAACTTCAGTTCGTCACTCTGACTGGGTCTGAACATTAGCCCGCCAAAATTATACTGATTCACCATCATTTTTAAATAATTGGGATCATTGGAATAAAGAAGTGGACAGAAAAGCTGTTCAATTTTTTCATCCTCCGTCATATTCTTTATTGTGTCTTCTACCCACTTAATCTGTTCATCTTTGAGTTTATAGGGTGCTGCTTTTAGATCAATCATCATTACTACCTAATTTATATACCTTTCTTCTGAATATATGCCATTGAAGTGTTTAACTTTACCTTTAAGGATAACGGATATTTATAGCTTCTTTTTTTACTTTATATAAACTCAATGCTTTCCAGTTCAATTGTTCCTTCTCCCAAAAATTTTATATAAAAAGCAGTAACACCTTTAATATCTATATCGGACATTTCAATTGGTTGCCACATCATTGTATCCATATCAATAGAAGCACTTCCAATCACTTCATTGCATTTCTCATCAGTGCTTAACTGAACAATTCCTTTTCCACGACCTCTTAGCATCAATTTTATCTCCTTTATCGAATCATCAAAGAAGAAATACTTGTACCCTATTGTCGTACCACTCATTATATTCGCAATATACTGTATTCTTTCAAACTCTGCAACTAAATTATCACTTTCCGTAAAATGAGGTTCCGTCACCTTTAGTCCGGTTTTCCTCCCCAAGTCACAAGATCCCTTCGGCCCTACCAAGTTACAGGCAATATGTGCCGAATACAATCCTTTTGCTGGCAGGGGTCCATTGTTTAATCCACATGATGTCATTTCAACTTGCTCAATATGCCCATGTGAATCCAGTGTCACCGGTTCTGCGCAACCTTGCCTGGAAAATTGTGTTGCCTGTGTATGCCGGTGATAAAAAACATACCATTGTCCGTTAATTTCTACCAAACCACCATGATTATTGCCAATGTAGTTCAGGCTGTCTTCTTGCATTCTTCCTTTGTATCCAATATCACCATTTGAGATGATAATCCCACCATATTCAAATCCCTTGTCCGGGTAAGGGCTGACAGCATAACACAGTTCATGTAAGTTCTCACTGGAATAGACGATATAGTACATATTTTTGATTTTCCGAATGGAGGGTGCCTCGAAATAAGCGTGTCCATAAAAATCGGTTCCTCTCGAATCTTTAAAACTTGGCAAAACTTTTACAGGCTTATTCTTAACAGTAACCATATCAGAATGCAATTCAACCATCATCCCACCATCTATCTTGCTCTTATCCACCCATGGAATTTCAAAATGGGGACAAAATCCATAATAAAGATAGACTTTCCCGTTATCATCCACCAAAACAGCTGGATCATAGGGGATATTTTCTGTAAAAAGCGTCTCATGTCCTGCTTTGTCTTTGTTATGAACATGACCGTAAAATTCATACTGTCCTGCTGGTGTATCACAAACTGATACTGATATGACACAGAGTTGATCGAGAACATAATATAAATAATACCGCCCATCCTGACCCACTGCCACATCAGGAGCGTACAGGTAATGCTCACTATTTTTGTTTAGGGGATCTTGATTTTTTCTATAAATAACACCTTCATATCGCCAGTTTCCAAGATTATCAATATCCGCCGACCAGCACACATAGTCATTAAGGCAAAAATCAGTTCCATGGGATTCATCATGAGAGCCAAAAATATATACCCTATCTCCAAAAACATATGGTTCACCATCCGGTATATATTCATATCCCGGCAAATATGGATTTAATGCTGCTTTTTTATTTGTTTTCATCATAATACTTGTATGATATATTAAGAAGCCAATATCACACTTTCCTTTCCTTTTATTGTGTAATTTTAGGTTGTTAGTTGTCAATTTGTTAATAATTCAACTTTCCCAGCAGAAATCAGTTCATCACTCTGACTGGTTCTGAACATTAGCCCGCCAAAATTATACTGATTCACCATCATTTTCAAATAATTGGGCTCATTGGAATAAAGAAGTGGACAGAAAAGCTGTTCAAGCTTTTCATCCTCCGTCATATTCTTTATTGTGTCTTCTACCCACTTAATCTGATTGTCCTTGAGCTTATATGGTGCTACTTTTAAATCAATCATCATCGTCTCCTAATGTAATACCTTTCCTCTGAATCTTATTCTTATCATCGATTATACTTTCTTTCACCTTTAAAGATAACGGATATTTCTAGCTTCTTTATATTCATTTTTAAATCTTATTTTCATATAATTATTTATTTTAAAAGAAATCTAATAAAATGTGTGTTATAATATATATAATTGTATGTTTTATCTTTATTATTGTTTCAAACGTTAATTTATTGACATTTTCTTTATACACTGCAAGTTTTACATACTATTATATAGATGGAGGTCTTCTCATGCCCAGTAACCCAAGCCTAATTCAGTTTCCTAACGATTTACCCATACATATGCAGTTAGTTAAAAACGATTTTCCTACTGTCCACTTACACTCAAATACTCAATTAATTTTTGTCCTCTATGGAGATATTACTCTTGTTATCGACGATAAAGCTTATCCAATGAAAGACGAAGATATCTGTATTATCAACCCTAAATCCAATCACGTCATTAAAGGCAAAAATTACGAGCTACTAGCTATTTCTCTTCAATTAAATCAATTGAAGTTTAAAAATACTGAAGACCTATATTTTGACCTGAACTCAAGTGGTAATACCTTCAGCTCTAATTACGATACGGTACGAAGACTTATTGCTCAACTTGTCAAAGTCTCTTCTTCCGGCGAAAATAGATACATGACTCTTAGTCTTCTCTACTCACTGATTTCCTACTTGATTGATAACTTTCAAACTTCTGCACCTCTTAAACTCACAATATCCAAAGAAAATAAACGACTAGGGGAAATCCTAGCCTATATTGATGACCACTACAAGGAAAACCTTCAGCTTAATGATCTTGCTAAACGTTTTTCTCTGACACCTTCTTACCTGTCTTCCTATTTCAAAAAAAACACGAATATGACTTTTTTAGATTATTATAATCAGCTTCGTCTCACTGCGGCCGTCAACGAAATGCTGACAACTACGCAAGCATTAGAAACCATTGTTTTTTCAAACGGATTTTCAGACTATCGGTCTTTTACCAAATTATTTAAGCGATCTTATGGTATTCTGCCAAGCGCTTATCGAAAGCAATATACCTCTAGCCTAGATTCAGAAAAACAAAAAGACGCCTCTATCTCTATTGAAGAAAGTGAATCTCTCAATTCACTTTCAAAATACCTTGAGCCTATAGAGGGAAATACTCAACTTTCGACCTTTCAGCATACGGATAGAAAGCAAGTTTTTATCGATGGCGGTAAGATTATCTATGCTTCCCCCGGTATTTCACTGGCACATACCTTTAAAAAAGTCTGCACTGTAGGAAGCGCCAAACAATTCCTTTATTCTGATATACAAGATATGCTACGAAAAACCCAAAAAGAAATCGGCTACGATTTCGTTAAGTTTCACGGAATCTTATCCGATGAAATGATGGTTTACAAAGAAAACGAACATGGGATTCCTTCCTATACTTTTACACTCGTAGATAAGGTTATGGATTTTTTGTTATCCATCGGCTTACGCCCTTTTCTGCAGATTTCCTTTATGCCAATCGATTTAGCTTCCGACCCAAGTAAAATGATTGACATGTGGCATTTTAATACCTCACCACCTAAGGATCTTATCAAGTGGGATAAGCTCATTGAAGCATTTGTCTCACATCTAATTACCCGCTATGGTCAAGAAGAAGTAAGCTCCTGGCCTTTTGTCATCTGGAACGAACCCGATGGTTCTTTGGACTCTTTTGGTTGGGAAAACCCCCATGAATTCTTTGACTTTTACCGTCATACCTACCACCAGATAAAGGCTGTTTGTCCAAAAATTCAAGTTGGCACACCTTCTCTTCTCCCCCAGGCAAATGGTGATCAGAATTGGATCTTAAATTTTTTCAATTATGCAGAGACCAATGACTGTCAGGCTGATTTTATGAATATTCATTATTACGATAACGATTTTTCCAACCAACATTCAGCTACCTTCAATACGTTTTCTTTGAATAACCTTGCAAAACCATGTCCTATGAACGAAGATCCTTTTGCTTTCACAAAATTTATTAATGGCATCAAACAGTATCAGAAAAACTTACGAATCAATAACTTCCCTATATACTTAACCGAATGGAATTTGACCATTTCCCAGCGGGACCTTATTAATGATACTTGTTTCAAATCCTGTTACCTCGCTAAAAACCTTCTGGAAAACTACGACCGACTTAAATCTTTTGGCTACTGGGTCCTCAGTGACTTTATTGAGGAGATGCCAATACCGGACGACCTTTTTCATGGTGGATTAGGTCTTTTTACATCTAATGGTATCCCAAAGGCTAACTACAATGTTTTTCGCTTAATCAACCAATTAGAAAACCAACTGATTGCAAGAGGTAATGGCTATTTTATTACAAAATCCAAATCAAAAATTACCGGTATTTTATATAACTATGAACACTTTTCCAAGTTATTTGCCACCGGTATCCTTTTTGATGTGACCAAGGACAACCGATACGCTGCTTTTTCCGAAAAAAAACAAGCCCTCTTCACATTTAAATTTACGGGCTTGCCCTTTGAAAATTGTCTTATAAAGGAATCAATTATTAATCAAGAACACGGCAGCTCCTATGATGCATGGGTCAAAATGGGCTCAAGGAATGAATTGAATCAGGAGGAGTTGGAAACCATAAATCAAATGTCTGAACCAGGACTTCGTGTTCATTTTGAAACGATTCGCAACCAAGAATTAGATTTAAACTTCACTTTGGAACCCTTGGAGGTAAGACTTTTTGAGATTAGTTTATTGACCTAACACTATTTATTACTTTTCAATGATTTTTCTAATTCTTTGACAAAATCATCGATTTCATGATCTTCTAGTTTTAATAATGCATCTCCAATAGACACTTCAAAAAAGCATCGACCTTTTACTTTTTCCTTTATGTTATTGGTCAATCCTATCCCTGTTGAATAATAAAGTTTCACCAAAATCTCAGTAAGTTCATCTCTTGAACCTTCCATGGATACATGAAACATATTTGATACGGGGATGAGCGGATAAGTAACAACCCCTTGAATCGTATTCAACAAAGCGGCAAGGTCTTTGGCTTTTTCATAATAGGTCCCCATTAAAGGGCGGCGGCGATCCATATAATACTTTGCTGGAATTATATAGGGATATAAACTAATCAGGTCACCACCATATCTTCGTTTCCACACTTTTGCCTCTTTACAAAAATCATGATCGCCTAAAAGAATAGCACCTGCAAGGGCTCCTATACCCTTATAAAAAGAAAGATATACACTATCAAACAATGCACATATTTCTTGAAGTGTTTTTTTATAGTAAGGAAGGACTTCAAATAAGCGAGCCCCATCCATATGAAGATGAATGCCTTTTTCTTGACAATACTTTGATATCTCAACAAGCTCTGCAAAGTCCGGAAGATATCCTCCCATCTCCCGTTGAGGCAGTTCTATCAGTAAGCAGCTGATCGGTTGTTCAATAGACATAATGTCTTGTAACGTTAAGAGTCGCTCTTGATCTCCTAGAAGGATTGTTTTAATCTGATGCAACTTCTTAAGACCATCCTGTTCATGTATCTCTAAATGGGCCAATGGGTGATAGGCGACTGAATATATCTTTTTTCGATCGCAAGCGATACGAAGGGCAATCTGCTGCGCCATTGTTCCACTTGGAAAAAAAACGCCGGCTTCTTTTCCCGCTTCTGTCGCTAGTTCTTCTTGAAACCCATCAATCCATGTACCATTTCCATACATATCGCTTGCTGTATTTATATCAACCTCTTCAAAAGCCTCTATTAATACAGATATATTTCTGGGACCATTGCCATTAATAAACTGCTTACATTCTGAATATACTTTTTTTAAATCGTCCATGTTTGCTCCTTCTATTCCATAATCAAATACTATACATTTATACCCGGAAACGAAGCTTACTTTATTTATCTTTGAGTAAATCACGTATTTCAGCTAGCAAAATCTCTTCATAAGTATAACTTCAAGAGTTTTCCTACCACCAGATATTAATTACTTTCGGACGGCTTTTCCACTCACTGAGTTCCGGCGTCCAGAATTTCACCCATTCTTTTGCTGCCTCATGATTGGGATTGTCTTTGTCCAGCATGATTTTCCTGAACTCAATAAATCCACAAACACTACCCACATCTTCAGGTGGCGTTTGCCCTTTTGCCTCTAAAAGATAGGGAAGTTCACCGTCATACTCTTCAATCACCTGAACCAACTCAATCTCATGTTTCCAATTGTCACCGAAATCATAGGTATAGACCATCTGCTTATTTTCAGGAAAGACATCAGATAAGAAGCGGTCCTTCATAAGAACTGCACTCGTATCAAATTCCAAATCCTGCTCAAAAGGTACTATGCGAAGCTCCCTTTCTCCAGTTGCTCGATTATATATAGTAAAGTCATAGAGATGATAATTATTCCAGTCAAAAACATTCTGTATCAGCTTATGAAAATATGTAAAACTCATGTCTGCCGGAACTAATATTTTTCTTTCCGCAGCGTAAATTTCAAGATCAAGGGTAATTTTCAGTTCAAATGCACGGCTTTTGTATGGTTGTATCCCTGTCAGCTCTTCCATTGCCTTAATCATTTCCTCATATGGATAAAATCCTCGGCTTTTGCTATTAGACGTATCAACGATTCTATAGTTAGAGCTTACACCTACAAGATCACTATAGACCTTGTCAACGCCATTATATTCTCTTCCAATTTGGAAAGCACACTCCAAACCTGCCTTTGATACCCAGGCTGCAGCATATCTGTTACTATTCTTAGTATATTTAAATGCTCCTGCAAGTTCTAAATACTTATCCACCATCTCTGTATTCAGGTTATATGCCATCATTGTATTTCTAATTGCATCTTGTATCTTGTCTTCAATTTTATTCAGGTCTTTTCGTTTGACCTGATACATGGCAACGGTAAAACGTGTGGCATTGTTAACTAGAACAAGCAGGTCTTCGGCTCTTCTGTTATCCCACACTTTCGTCCAGTTTGCAGTCCATGTAAAGAGCGGATTTATATTTTCATCTGTAGCGGGTGGTTTCATTCCTAATGCTTTTGACAATTTACCTGTTAATGCTATTTGCATAATATCTTTCCTCCGAAAAGTTTTAAATACAACTTATTCTTACATTGAGTATTTGTCATCCCAAGGTTTAATCAGTGGTTTTCCATATGGTACTTTTAATACATGGTGTTTCCGTTTTTTGATTCTTCAGGTATCTTTTGAATAGAGTCCCAATGCTCTACAATTTTTCCATTCTCATCAAAACGAAAAAAATCCATTGTTATATATTGTTCATCTTTAGGCCAGTATTGATGCGTATGGAGCGCTACTAGATCTCCTTCTGCAACTGCCCGTAAAAATTCAACTTTTTTATCCGGGTATTCATTTGACATCTTTTCAAAATATTCAATAAACCCTTCCTTACCATTTTTCACTTTAGGATTATGCTGAATATATACATCACCTACATATCTTTTAACAGCCTCCACTGGGTCACCAAGATATGCCATGCGGTAAAATTCAATTGCGTTGCGTTTGTTAGCTTCTATATCATTACTCATATGATCACTCCTTTAAAGACAGTTAGTTATAATTTCATGAATCGTTTGGCAAGTGCTCGAATGGGTTTATAGTGAAACCCTTCAAGCTTTTTTGTGACATTTTTTAGTTCTTTCATTATTTTAATATCTTGGGGGCAATGCTTTTCGCATTGTCCACACTGGACACAAAGAGAGGCATTATGCGGTTGGCTTTTAAGACTTGTTTGCATTATATATTTTGAAAAAGCACCCATTCTGCCTTCAATTTCAATATCATTATAGCAGGATAAACAGGTGGGTATATCAACACCAACCGGACACGGCATGCAATAATTACAGCCTGTACATGGTACTTTAATCTTTTCTTGCAAGGTTGTTTTGACTTTGTCAAACATCACTTTTTCTTCGTCTGTAAAGGTACCCACTTCTGTTTCACTTGCTACTCGCATGTTTTCATTCAACATCTCCATAGAATTCATACCCGATAAAACTAGGGTTACTTCTGCTTGATCCCATATCCACTTCAATGCCCACTCGGCCGGTGTTCGTTTTGTTGTGGCCAAGTCAAACTGTTTGTAAACTTCCTTGGGTAAATTGCTAACAAGTTTTCCACCTCTTAAAGGTTCCATAATCATGACAGGTAATCCTTTGGAAGATGCGTACTTAAGACCACTTTTTCCCGCTTGATTATTCTCGTCCAAATAGTTGTATTGAATCATACAAAATTCCCAATCGTAGGCATCGACTAATTTAATAAACTCACTTTTGCCTCCGTGATAAGAAAAACCTATATTCCTGATTTCTCCACTGGTTTTCTTTTCCTCAATCCACTTTTCAACACCTAAGTCTTTTAATCGATCCCAAGTATTGATATCCGTTAACATATGCATCAGATAGTAATCTATATAGTCGGTCTGAAGTCGTTCAAGTTCCTTATAAAACAATTTGTCGAAATCGTCATATTTCTTGACTAAATATGGTGGCAATTTTGTGGCGATGTTTACTTGTTTCCGATAGCCTTTGCTAAGGACCCTACCCAGAATCACCTCACTGTTTGGATATATATAGGCCGTATCAAAATAGTTCACACCATTTTCAATGGCATGAATGATTTGCTTTTCAACGTCACTTTCGCTCTTAGAAAATCGCATACATCCAAATCCAAGAACCGATAATTTTTCACCGTTTTTATTATTAACTCTATATTGCATATTAACCTACTTTCATTATGAATTAAATTCATTCATGAGTGTATTTATAATTTTATCCATGTCATATTCCTCTTGCGTTTCAAATATTATCTCTAGTGTTTCGATATTCTTTTCTAAATGTTCCACATCTTTCGAATAGCTATGACTTATATCCACCATATCCGCTTGGCTGAATTCCCCCTTTTTAATCCAGCGAATAATTGCAAGCTCCTTAATCATAATCGTACTCATCATGGCCACCTTGATTTTTGAAGACATATCATAATCATAAAACGATCTCATAAAATATCGATAGACAAAATATGTGAGTATATTTTGAAAAACATGCATCTTTTCTTTGTAATATTGGTTAAAGGCTTTATGCTTTTGAAAATAAAAAGCTTTGTCTGCTTGAGTATTCCAAAACATACTTAAGCCATACTCTAAGTCTAATGGATCATTTGGGTTAATATGCTCTAAACTTGCGTATGTCTTAAAATACGCATGTACATTATGATATTTAAGGTCTTCATTCGCCTTATGCGCATCTAACTCTTGAGTTAATTCCCTAATAAAAGAAGGCTTTTCATACTTTTGTCTAACCTGAGCTAGGGCTTCTAGTTCAGCAAAATCCAATCTATCTTGAAGTTCTTGGACAAAGCTAAGCACAATCCCCGCCCTCGCTCCTAAAGACAGGTTGGTCATTTCCAGAATATGGATAATGGCATCCCTACAGCGGAAAAATTCTTCAAGTAGCTCTTGTTCATCCGCCTCATCCGGATTCCCAACTTGGCTATCCGAACTGAGTTCAAAAGTCATTCCTTTTGTCTGGCCTAATATTATTCTAGCTGCTTCTGGGCAAGATAAGGAGATTCCCATTTCTTTTAAATTAAAAAAATCTTCCCTGTATCTTGGATATTGCTTACAGGTGTGGCATAGATATTCTTCACCAAGATCTTTGTGTATATCGCAAAGCAAGTCCTTATTTAAAAAGGGGCACCGGTCACCGTCTAAGACAAAAATATTGTCCCCATCTTGATCGACCACTAGCTTACTCCGTAACCGGTCTCCAAATGCACCCTCCATATCTTGATAGGTTTTATAGGTTTGCGAATCAATAACAACATCCCAACCTGCACAACAGGTATCTTCACAGGCGGATGCTATACATTGAAAGTCTTTATAGTAACTTGGTACGCGTATTTTCATTCTCGTCTCACACTTTCTAAATAAATTGGGATTGAATCTTTAGTCTTATTTATAAATATCTTTTCTATGGCCTACTTTACTTAGCTAAAACGTTATGCAAATAATGATTTCGAATATTTCTATATACATAAAAATCCGAATCGATGGTTAAGATTTCATTTAAATGCATTTTCTCAGATAAAACTATTAATGTCGCATCCGCAAAATCCATAGGAACATCTCCATATTTTTTTGTTAAGTCAATCAACCTTTTTAAATGCGATGAATCGATATCTATTACAGACAGACCTTTCATATCAATCCATGTCAAAAAATCAAGTTGAACTTGAACATTAAATGACAACATATGAAGAACTTCCGTTACGACAGGCCATGTAGTAACTAATGTTCCTTCAAAAGAAGCAATATATTGTAATATTGTTTCATGATATTGATCACTTTTGTCAAACAATGCAATTAATGGGCCTGCATCAACGATTAAATTTTTCACCAAGGTTCTCCTTTATTCTCGTCTTATATGTAGTTGAGCGATTAACTTCTCCACTTGCATGTTGACCAAACAAATCTTTCCCGATTTCATAAGGAGATAATTTACTCTTTGTATCTATGATATACTGCGTCACAGCTTCTTTAACAATATCTGTTTTTGTTTTATGTGTGTACGCCGCTAATTCTTCTAAACTTTCTTCTAATTCTTTAGGTAATCTTACACTAATCATAACATCACTCCTTTGTAATACAATTGTAATACAAGGCTATTTATTTGTCAAATAGCTTGACAAATTCCGCTTGCGTTTTTTGCTAAGCGTAGTATTCTCAAACCGATTTTTTCCATGACAGAATCCTTGATTTTTCGATCAAAAAATGGTATCATATCATAGAAAATTAAATATAACACATTTAAATGAAAATGGTAGTGATGATTTGACAGCAGTCTAATTGTAACGAAAGTTATAAGGGCGAGCTGTCTTTTTTATTGACCATTTGAATGGAGGAATTTATGCCTATTAACAAAAAAGAAAGTCTCATTTTTACATTTTTTATGTGTAGCTTTATGGTCTACGCCATGACAGTCTACAATATCTACCGTATTGACGGCTACCATAAGGGATTTTTTACCGATGTCTGGTTAGGGTTTCCCTTGGCCTTTGCTGTTGCCTTTATTGCTGATTGGTTTATTGTAAGCCCTATCGCCAAAGGTTTTGCTTTCCGTTTTATAAAGGATGAGGATCCTATTCCAAAAAAAGTTTTACTCATCTCAGGCTCTATGGTATGTGGTATGGTTCTTGTTATGTCCCTCTTTGGTGCGATACACGGTGTCGGTCTCACCTCACAAACCTTTCTTATATGGCTTGTGAATATTCCTTTTAACCTAATCGTTGCCCTTCCTCTTCAGATAATTTTCGCCGGCCCCATTGTCCGTCTTATCTTTAGATATCTTTTTCCTATAGGC